>Ga0214923_10007008_pt1 | contig 12420 bp, 11 predicted proteins | sample LL1510_MetaG_FD_177993 | JGI IMG/M metagenome (GOLD analysis project Ga0214923, IMG submission 177993) | Freshwater microbial communities from Lake Lanier, Atlanta, Georgia, United States - LL-1510 | ecosystem: Environmental > Aquatic > Freshwater > Lake | place: USA: Georgia | collected...
TCATATTTGGATAAAATGTCATCTATATGAATCATAAAAAAATCTTTTATGTATTGATTCTTGATAAAATCATGAATTGTTTTATTAGATATATTCATGTATTTACTTTTTGGTTGATTTAACAATTCTTTTTTATCAAATGAATTATGAATATGAGAAAATACCAATATTGTTTTTAATGGATCCAATTGAATCAATGGAATTGTATAATTTTTCAAAAAATGCTTTTCTTCAGCTAATACTGCTTCATCTTCAAATGATGTTTGATTTAATAATTCTCTTCTAAATGCAAACGTTGCAGCTGTTGAATGATTCGGACCATAAGGACCAAATTGATACATTTGGTCTATATGTTTAAAATATATATACATCTCACTAGAACCAGCAATTAAATATGATGGATTATTTTTTAATGTTTCAACAGCATGACTTACACGATCAGGAGGATAATAATCATCATCGTCCATATATACAATAAATTGTCCAGACGCTTTTTCATGCATAATATTTCTCTTTCTTCCCAATGACAATTTAGTATCATATTTAAAATATTTTACTTGTGGAATATGTTTCACTAAATCTTCTATTTTATCTGTTCCATCATCTATAATAATCCATTCCATCTTATTTAATGGATACGTTTGAGAAAGAAAACATTTAATGATTACATCATAAAAGGGTCGTCTATTAAATGTTGGCGTACATATACTTACCTCAGGTTTTGATTTTTTTTTATTATTTGACATTTATTTAAATAAAATTATTTATTTAAATAAAAAATTTATAAAAATGTTATTATTTATATCCCATAATCCAATCAAGCCTACTCATTATTGCAGTTCCAACATTAAATGCTTCATAATTAAATTTATTTTTTACATTAGAACTATCTCCAAAACTTGCATCACAACGTAATGTTTTTCTATTATACATTTCATAATCATCTTTATCCAATTGAATCATGGAATCTTTTGCTAATGCGTCCGTTTTATAATAATTAATTGCCCAGCTAGAAAACATTCCATTTTTCTTAGTATCTTCTGTATTTATTAATGTAGTATTGAAATATCCACAAATAAATAACAATACTATAAATAAAAACATTGTCCCAAAATTAGTACCTTGCATAGTAATTACTTTACAATAAAACAAATCATACACAAATACAATTAATAATAATAATAAAATAGAAGTTTGTTTATATTTCAGTCCTTTAAGTAATGTTCTAAAAGAATAATTTTTATCGGTATTATTCTTATTTGTATCTGCAATAGTAGCAGTAAAAAATAATGGCAATATAAAAATAATAAACATTATTAAAAACGATGCATATCTCACAAATATTCCATATACAACAAATAATGCAGTAGCTGCAAGAAATAATAAAACTAAATAAATAACTGCACCAAAAAATATGAGTATTTTCATCATATAGAATGCATAATCTGCTTTATTAATTGCTTCTCCATAGGTATAAATTATAAAAAATACATATAATCCAATTTGTATAAAATAATAAATTACAAAAATACCAAAAAATAATAATGATAATCCATCAAATATATAATAAATAAGTCCAATAACTACATTCATAGGCAAAACCAAAAATAAGATTGAAGGTAGTAATAATAAACATGTTTCTAAAAAAGAAGTTGAAAATATATATGTTAAATAATAAAATAAACTACCAAAAAACACATCATACAAAAAGATTGCAAGTACAAATAATCTACGAATAATATCAAGAGGTAATTCTATAAATGTCAAAAACAATACGCCTCCAATAAATGTCCAAATAGATGCATTGCCATACATTAATGTAAAAAATTCATCACTTAATGAATAAAATGTGGGAACATTACCACTTCCTTCATTTATATTAATATATTCAATTAAATCTTGTATTTGTGTCCATCTTTTTAAAAAATTATAAGTAGGTGTTAATAACCAATCTACATTTTTTTTATAATCAAAATGAATTAATTTACCATAGTTAATACTACAAATAGATGGTTCTCCATTTTCATCCATTTCTTCTTGATTTTCACCTTTAAATGTGTTTCTTATACATGCATTTAAACTTTGTAAAAATGATATTTGATCGGCAATAATAAAATTATCCTCATTAGCAGGTTCACCTATAGCGTAAATCATTTGGTTTATATCCTCAATAGGTTCACTTGTAGCAGAAATATTTGGTTCGGCAAATGGAGAACAATAACCATTTCTTAGATTTACAACACCACTTAATATACCAGATCTACCTATTATAGAACTATAAACTAAAGGAGCTCCTAATAAAATAATACCTGATAATATTATTAATACATGGTATGCATATACTTCATAAAAAGAGGCTACTTGATCAGTACCACTCTTTTTTTTTGATTTAATCAAATCAGGAGTTTCATCCGTTCCAGTTTGTTCATCCGACATTATAATTTTAAAGAATATATTATAATTATATAAACTATTTATGTAGGAATATTCACTGACTACAAAATCTAAACGATATAAAAAAGTAAAATATGAAAAAAAATATAATTATAATAACAAATAATTATATGAATTACAAATATATAAATAATATAATTCTTGTTCTTTTATTGTTTGTTATTTTATTAAACATGGTTTCACTAAAAGAAGGATATGATAATTATAGTCATACAGTAAATTTACCAATTAATACTAAATATTCATGTAAAAATATGTGTGGTCCACAAGCAACTTGTAGTATAACTGGAGAACAATGTACTTCAGATATAGATTGTTATGGATGTCGTCCAACAAAAAAGAAGAGAAAAGAAAAAAGACGAATGAATCACAATTATGATAATGTAATTCCATTTGACGATAATGGAAAATTAACAGATAATGTGACTCCTTCTTATTCTACTTTGACAAGTGATATTGGAACACACGCTTATTATTTTGAGAATAAAATAAATAGTCCTGCTTTATATTATAATAAAGGAATCAATACATGGAGAGAAACATTTGATGAAGAAAAACTATTATACGACAAACGATATAATCCATCTATATTTTTTACTCAATTTATTCCTAGTTATCATGCAACACCAACATTAACAGGTGAATTTATGGTTGTAGGACCATATGCATCTAATGCAACTATTGTATAATAATTAACTTGCATATAATAATCCACAATTTCCTCCAATAAAATTAACTACATTATATCTTTCTTCAAAAACAACCAGATTATAATAATAATCATAAATTCTCCATGTAGGTTTATTAATACCAATAACATTTCCTGTTTGTGGATCACAAATAACTAAACTTTGTGCATTTGGATCAATCGGTGGAATAATCGTTACAGTTTCCAATTCAATATTTGTAAAACGACTCATATTCATTGCTCCACTTGGTTGTAACTCTAAGTTTGATGAATTCATGCAAAAATTATATACATATAATCCATCTTTTCCTGATCCAGATGTTCTAGTATATTTTTCTATATAATTATATACACCTGCAGGTTGTTGATTTTCTCTATAAATACCATCAAGTAATATTCCCATTGTAATTAATATATGTTTTGTATTTTCAAAATTATAATTTCCTGTAATCATCCATCCAGTTAAAAATCCATCTGTATTTACACCAGGACCTACATCTACTATTTTATTACTTCTTTCTACAGGCCATGAACCACTTGTAGGTGCTTGTATCAAATCTTGAGGTAAATAATTATAAGGCCAATTGGTATAATTACTCCATTCATTTCTTAAATTTACATCACTTCTTTGAAAATAAAACATCCAATCTACAATCATTCCTATTGAATCAATAGATGTACGATTTGAACCTGTAACATTATAAAATATTTGTTCTCTTACTTGTTTGAATAAATATTTTTGTTCTTGTAATGCAAATAATCTGGATTCTTCATTTGAAAGAAAGGCATATGTACAAATTAAATGTACATCTGCATTCCAAAGACTACGTGTATCAATATAAGAGGTAACTCCTAATTCAATATCAGGTGGAGTTTGAAGAAACCGATACATTTGCATATAGTATAAATTAAAGTTGGGAGCAACATAAGGAAAATTATTTACAGTGTCATATACATCACGTATTTGAAATAATTCTTGGATAGGACGAATTGTTACATTAATATGTAATTCATTATATTGTAGAGAAATAAGTGGAAATGCCATTTGACTTTTTAAATTAAACCATGCGTTTATAGGAATATATAAAATGTTACCTCTTATACTTGGTTCTGCACCAACTGAACTTGTAGTATAATAAGAATTAGGATAAGAATTCACTCTCGTTCCAGAATTTGCAGGATTATACAATTCAGGAACATGACCAATCATTTTAAAAAATAATTCTTTTTTATCTGCAGAAAAATCTCTTAAAACTGAATTTAATATATATGCTCCTGAATATTCTTGAATCGTTTGATTTCCACATGTTATTGTTATTTTAGAAATCATTTGTGCTCCCAAATATTCAATCCATTTAAATTCATAAGGAATCCATTGATTTGCGTTTTCTTCTGTAGGTGGAACAATTGGACTCCAAATATTAGGTAATTCAACTGATAAATAACAATCCATTAATAAATCAGCATATCTTGGTATTTTAAATGTAAAATTAGATTCTTCTGTTAATCTTAATGTTTTAGAACCATCAAAATCTACTCTAAACTTTTGTAATCCAAAATTAGTGTATTTAGAATAGGTAGACTTGAAAAAAGTTTTAGATGGATTGCCATTTAAAATAATATTTTGTTGTCCTTCACTTACTAATTGCATTAACCCACCAGGCATTATAAATATATTATATACTAATTATTTAACTTTATTGTAAATAAAAGAATAATATAATCATTTATAATAATAAGTATAATATGGGAAATGCATTGTCTACTGTAGTAAATATAGCTCGTCAAGACCGTGAAAGACAAGTTGAACCAAATGCATTTGATAAATTAGTAGGTACATCAAGAGAAGATAAAATAAAATGGCGTCAAACAACCGAATTATCAGGACAACAATATAACAGAAGTGGATTAACCCAAATAGTTATGTATATTATTGCATTTATTATAATAGGAGTAGTCGTTCTCGTTACTTGGGTGATTCAAAAGGCAAAAACTACTTCTAAAAATGTAAATAGAAAAATAAATTCAATGCCTTTAAATAAACCAACAAAAGATGATACAACTACTCAAGAATCATTTACAAACCAAGATGCAACTGATGATGATCCAACTGGTATGGGTTTATCTGGAACATATTCATTAAGAGATTATTATATATTTTCATCATATAATTCGTGTAATAATAATAATACTACAACGAATAATAATGTAGATACCCAATCATTAAAAAATGTAATTGCACAAGGAGCACGATTATTAGATTTTGAAATATATTCAATAGAGAATGAACCGATTGTTGCAACGTCAAGTATTCCAAATAATTATTATATAAAAGAATCAAATAGTTCTGTTTCATTTAGAAATGTATTTGATACAATTATAAACACTGCATTTAATATATCCACATCACCTAATCCAACCGATCCATTATTTGTTCAATTAAGAATACAGAGTACAAATCAAAAAATGTTTTCTAATATGGCATTAATTATAAAAAATTATGAGAATAGTGGTTATATATTAGGACCTGAATATAGTTTTGAATATCAGGAATGTAAAGATTCTAATGGGAAATTAGATTGTACAATAAGAAATATTACTTCTGAACCATTGAATAAATTCAAGAGTAAAATTATTATAATGATTGATAAACAAAATACAAATGTATTGGATAATAAAGATTTAATGGAATTTTGTAACATGACAACTAGTTCTACTACATGTAGATTATTAACAAATTATGATATGAGAAATTCACCAGACCAAAATGAGTTGATAGAATTTAATAAAAAGAGCATGTCAATTGTAACGCCAGATATAGGTACAAATCCATCAAATCCAAATATTTCAACATCTAATTTATTAGGAATTCAAATGACGGCAATTAATTTTTCAAATGAAGATGAAATGTATGATAAAGCAGTAAATTTGTTTAGTGATAATGGTACTGCTTTTATATTGAAACCACCACATTTACGTTATAGACCAATGTATATTGCAGTTCCAAATGATCCACCACCAGGTTACTCTTTTGCTCCAAGAGATGTGAGTAGTAGATTTTATAATTATAACATATAATGATAATAAAATATTTTTTTATTATATGAAATCATTTCAATGTGAAAAGGGGATAACATTGGAAGATTGTGAGTTGGCCATTTTACGTATGGCAGTTGACAATGCAGAAGAAAAAGAAGGAAAAGCAATAGTAAATTCACCTGAAATAAAAAAAATAATAAGTATAGTAGAAGAATTTTTAAAGAAAAAAAAATTAGTTGCATATGGTGGAACTGCCATTAACTCTATTCTTCCTATAGAAGATCAGTTTTATAATAAAGATACAGAGATACCAGATTATGATTTTTTTTCTCCTAATGCATATCAAGATGCAAAAGATTTAGCTGATATTTATTATAACAAGGGATTTCAAGAAGTTGAAGCTAAAAATGGTATTCATGAAGGAACGTATAAAGTTTTTGTAAATTTTATACCAGTTGCAGACATTACTTTTTTAGATAAAAATATTTTTCAAGTATTAAAAAAAGATGCAATTAGTAAAGGTGGAATATTGTATGCTCCCCCTAATTTTTTAAGAATGTCCATGTATTTAGAATTGTCAAGACCAGCAGGTGATGTGAGTAGATGGGAAAAAGTATTAAAAAGAATTACTTTATTAAACAAAAATTATCCATTGAATGCAAAAAATTGTGAAAGAGTAGATTTTCAAAGAAAGATGGAAAATACAAAAAATGTAGATGCAATTTATGATACAATAAGGGATACTTTTATTAAAGAAAAAGTTATATTTTTTGGTGGTTATGCAATATCATTATATTCCAGATATATGCCTAAAAAATTAAAACATAAATTTAAAAAATATCCAGATTTTGATGTCTTATCTACAGAACCTTTAAAAACTGCCGAATTAGTTAAAATGACATTAAATAATATTGGGATTGAAAATGTTTCCATTGTCAAAAAAGAAAAAATAGGTGAAATTATTTCTCTACATTATGAAATAAAAGTAGAGAAAGATACAGTTGCATTTATTTATGAACCATTGGCGTGTCATAGTTATAATGTAATTAATGTTCATGGACATTCTGTTAAAATTGCAACAATAGATACCATGTTGAGTTTTTATTTGGCGTTTTTATATTCAAATAAAGATTATTATGATATTGGTCGTATCTTGTGCATGTCTCAATATTTATTCAAAGTTCAACAATTAAATAGATTACAACAAAAAGGATTATTAAAACGTTTTAGTGTAGATTGTTATGGACACCAAGAAACATTAGAAGAAATGAGAGCAAAGAAAAATAAATTATTTTTATCTTTAAAAGATAAAAAAGGTACAAAAGAATATGAAATACATTTTATGAAATATAGACCAATTGATATAGATATGAATGCTGAACCAACCTCAAAATCATTAAATATTTCGCCAAGAAAATCATTAAAAAAATCATTAAAAAAATCATCAAATATTTCGTCTAGTAATTCGTATAGAAAATCATTAAATATTTCTTCAAAACGCAATTCTTTTAAACCAAACTATACAATAAAAAGAAAAAGAGGAAGAGGAGGATTATTTATCTAGTAGATGATACCTATTAAATTATAATATTTATATTTTTTAATATATATGGCATAAATATTAATGTCAATATGTATTATTGTTGCAAGATATAATGAACCTGTTATATGGTGTAAATTTTTTAAAAATGTAATTGTTTATAATAAAGGAGAAAAATTAAATAATAGGAATAATAGATATAATGGGTATAATGAGATATTATTAAATAATGTTGGCAGAGAACAACATACTTTTTTTAAACATATTTATGATAATTATGATAATTTATATGACTATAATATTTTTTTGCAAGGATATCCATTTGATCATTTTTCAAATACAATGTATAAATTAAAAGAAATAATAAATAATAAAGAACATAATAAAGATTTTGAAATATTATGTGACTACATATATGACTGTAATCTATCAGGATGTCCACATCATCCTGGTATACCTTTAATTGAAACTTATGAAACACTTTTTAATGAACGAAAAGAAAATATGAAATTTATATTTGGAGCAGGAGGACAATTTATGGTTTCTAAAAAAAATATTTTAAAACGCCCTAAAGAGTTTTATTTAAAAATTGTTAAATTATTAGAAAATGATATAAATCCAATTCAAGGGTTTGTTATTGAAAGATTTCACAAAGTTATTTTTAATTAAAAGAATTACTCAGTGTATAATATTTCCCCTTCTTTTTCATTAATATGAATAAACAATGATAATACATAATAAACAACGCCAAATAAAATACTCATAAACAAATTTCCATAAATATTCATATTTCCATCTCTAAAAAATAAAATAGGAACATGGGTAATTAATAATTTTTTAACATATGGTAGTTGTAATAAAAAATATACCATAGATAATAATACTGACATTTGCAATTCGTTATATGTATTTTCAAACATGCATAAATAATTTTTTGCTTTGTGTATATTTTCTCTAAAGTTATTTTCTTCAACTTCTTCTTCTTCTTCTATAAAATTATTATTATTTGATGGAGGAATATATTCTTGTTGAACTTGACTATCCAATTGTTGTGTTTTGTTAATGGGAATATCTCTGGATTGTAATTGCGTTGCTCCAGTTATACTTGCTTGTTGAATACCAGAAACTAATTGATTAATTGTTGTTTGATCTAATGATACATTTGTTGCTGGATTATTTAATTTTGTATCTTGTCCTGCAATATTATCTGTAATGTTAAATTGAACATTTTGATTTGTTGTAGTTGGTAAATCAAAAATATTTGTTGTTGATGATGCCATTTATATTTATAATATGAATTATAAATATAATTATGACGAATTAGTATTTATTAATACATTTTTCTTTGTGTTGTCACATTTTGTTGAAACTAAACTATATTTATAACATTTTCCATCTTGTTTATATATTTTATTCTCTACTTCATTTAAATCAGGAGCATAAAATATAATACATTCATTATCTTTACACACTTCTCTAAAAATAGTTGCCAATCCTAATCCTAATAAAATAGATACTACATATTTTCCTGTGTCTGTTTTTACAAATTTGGATATGTTTATCGTCATATAAATTAAATATAAAATAAATATTTATAAAATATAAATGATGTATTAAAAAATTGATTAATAATATAAATAATATTAATTAATTATAAATAACATGGATTTAATGAAAATGAAAAAAGAAGAATTATTGAGTAAATGCAATGAATATGGAATTAAAAAAGTGAAATCTAAAACAAAAAAGCAATTAATTGCTTTATTAGAAGAACAAATAAATAATTTAATTGTTTTTAATGAACCCACTAAAAAAGAAGAGACAAATGATTCATTGGATCTTTCATGTTATAAATTTATTGATTTGTTTTGTGGAATAGGTGGGTTTCATCAAGCATTACATAAAATGGGTGCTCAATGTATATTGGCATGTGATATTGACAAGAGTTGTAGAGAAGTGTATAAAGATAATTATGGTATTGAACCTGTAACAAATGTAAAAGATATAAATGAAAAAACAATGGATGATTTTGATATTTTATGTGCAGGGTTTCCGTGCCAATCGTTTAGTAACGGTGGTAAAAAAAAATGTTTTGATGATGAAAGAGGATTATTATTTGATGAAATTGTTCGTATTGCAAAAGAAAAGCAACCAAAATTTATGTTTTTAGAAAATGTAAAACATATATTAAAAGTAAGTAATGGTGAAGTAATAACATATATTAAAAATAAAATATCTTTGTTAGGTTATAATTTACAATTATTTCAAATATCGCCACATAATTATGGTATTCCACAACAAAGAGAACGAATATATTTTGTATGTATTCGTAATGATATATATAATGGAAGGGATATTGTATTGCCAAAATATACAGGTAAAATAGATTTTCAAAAATTTTTGGATAAAGATGAGGATATTCAAGAAAAATATTATATTAAAGGAGACACATTAAATGTTCTTGAATCATGGGATGAAATGTTAAAAAAGTTTGAAATTGGAGAAAAAATATCTCCAACTATAATGATAAATGATGCTTTTAATATATATTCTCAAAGTGAATTTGATAGTTTTCCAAATTGGAAAAAAGATTATATTACCAAAAATAAATATTTAATAGAGAAATATAATACTGAATTTATAGAATGGTATAATAAATATTCATCTCTTTTAAAAAAAAGAGAAATATATGGAAAATTAGAATGGCAAACAGGACATGTACAACATAATGATAGTATTTTCAACCATTTTATTCAAATTAGACAATCAGGAATACGTGTTAAAAAAAGTAATTATTTTCCTACATTAGTTGCAATTTCACAAATTCCTATTTATGGTAAAAAAAAAAGATATATAACACCTCGTGAATGTGCAAGATTACAATCTTTTCCAGAAACATTTAAATTATCCAATGATGACAAGAAAAGTTATAAACAATTAGGAAATAGTGTTAATGTAGATAATGTATATACTGTAATTAGGACGACTTTAAAGAACTATTTATAGGACATTCGTTATGTATTTGAAATTGAGGTGATGCATTATATATATCCCCTTTCCATCTTATCTCTACTCTATATATTTTTTTATCAACACACAACCTATAAAATAATTTTGCAGTTTCTCTTTTATTACCTTTTGTATCATAATAATATTGTAAATATTCTTCAAATACTACACTAGATATATCTTCTATTTTTATATTTAGTTTTTTTAGTGTTGTTCCATCATATTCATAAACATCATATTTCATATTACAACAATATAATAATTTTAATAATTGTTGTAATATTACTGATTTATTTATTTCTATTTCAGTTTTTAGTGCTTGCCAATATGGATTATTATTATAAAATAATTTATTCATGTTATCACGTTTTGTTTTATCAGAACGTGTATATCCATTTTCTTTCAAAAATGTTTTTTTTATATTTGTGAGAATTTTATCATTCTCTTTAGACAACATTTTTTGAACACTATAATTTGATTTAGTTGCCTTTGCATTTTGCTTAACAGATACACCTTTTATTTCTTTGTTTTCATATTCAATATATATATCACTTTTGGTTTCTTTTCTATCATAACCTTTATTTAATTCACTTATTATTGGATGTTTATTTGTTTTTCCACTAATATATATACATTTAATATTTTCATTATCTAATTCTTTTTGTAAATCTAATTTACGAAATGTAGTTATATAATTATTTACGATTGAACTTTTTTGTATTATATCAGTTAAATAATTACTTCTATCTTTTTCATCATTAAATATTATTTTATCGTATTTTAATGGATCATGAATAAATTCAATTAATTCATCATAATTATTAATACAAGAATACAATAGTAAAATAGGAAATACTAATTCAAATGCATTAAATTCAACAGACTTTCGTGGCATTCTTATGTTTAATATATAACTTATAATTGTATATATTTTTTCAATTTTATTATAAAATTGAAAAAATTATTGTTTCTCTACATTTTAATAAATCAAGAAATAGAAATGGAAGAAATTGTTGATAATAAATATTGCTTTGAATGTGAAAATAGGGTGGGTAAAAAAAAATCAGGTGAATGGATATATTATACAGAAACAATTATTTTATTTCAATCAGTTGATGATGGTGTATCCATTTATATTTGCATGGATTGCAATCCTAATACTGAATTATGGGAATGTAAAAAATGCAATCAAATAATAGATTCAACAGATGAATTTTGTGATGAAATGGGATTTAGAAAATGTAAAAATTGTATTATTCAAGAAGCAATAAATGTAAATTTGGATTGTACATGTAATGTATGTAGAGAACTTTTTGAAGAATATACGATTACACCAAAATAATAATTTTTATTTAATAATAACTCAATTTAAAATATAAATTTCATTTTTTTATTCCACACAAAAAATTGAAATGTTTTATACAATTTTGTATTTGTTATTGATCCCCAAACCAACAACGCAATTTGAAAATGTCAACCAGAATTTCCAGTGAAGAGATTGAAAACAAGATAAGTCTTGTTATTCGCAAACCACAAGAAGGTAAAACACTTATATGTATATCCAGTATTATTAATGATCTATCTAATAATATTCACATTGTTCTTACTATGAATACATTATCATCAGGGATGCAATTTTTTGCAAGAATGTGTGAAAAAATACATCCATCACAAATAATTGTTTTTAATA
>Ga0214923_10007009_pt1 | contig 12419 bp, 7 predicted proteins | sample LL1510_MetaG_FD_177993 | JGI IMG/M metagenome (GOLD analysis project Ga0214923, IMG submission 177993) | Freshwater microbial communities from Lake Lanier, Atlanta, Georgia, United States - LL-1510 | ecosystem: Environmental > Aquatic > Freshwater > Lake | place: USA: Georgia | collected 2015-10-15
TCCAAATTTTGTATTTAATGCATGTGACGATTTTGTAAAAGGATTTATTGATGGATATATAAGTGGTGATGGAACTATAAATAAAAGAGATGGATATATATCTGTATCATCTGCATCAAAAGAAATGATTGTTGGATTTTCAATGTTATTAACAAGATTTGGGATAATAAGTAAAATATCACAACATATCATTAAAGAAAATAACATTGGATCACAAAATATTCATCCAGTTAATACATTATCAATTAGAAATGGTAATTTTAAAAGATTTTCAGATATAATAATATTAACTGATAAATCAAAACAAAATATTATTAATGAATACAAAGAATATATATGGAAATATAGATATTCAAGAGATAATTTAATAACTGGAGTAAATTTAAATGGTAATAATGAAACATATCATTATAATGATCTTATTAATATGTATAATAAAACTAATAATAATAAAATTAAACAAATTTTATTTGATACAATAAATATGGATGTTTATATGGATGAAATAGTAGAAATAATAGAAGTTGAACCATCACATGAAAAAGTATATGATTTAACAGTTGCTGAAACGCGTAATTTTATATTAGCAAATGGATTATGTATGAGAGATACATTTCACAGCACTGGTGCTGGTGTCAAAGGTATGCAGGGTGTGCCACGTTTTAGAGAAATTTTATCATATTCAAAGAATCCGAATACACCAATTATGGATATATATTTGAATAATAAATATAAAAATGATAAAGAACATTCTCATCGTATTGCATCATCATTAAAATATACAATATTAACAGAATTATCAGAACAATTAGATATAATATATGATCCAGATGCTAAAATAAGTCCAACATCATATTATAATATGGATGAAATAGACAAGGGGTCAGTATTCTATTTATACAATATGTCAGTAGCAAATTTAGATAACATGCCGTGGTTATATAGAATAGTATTATCAAAAGAATCAGTAGTAGAAAATGATATAACAATGTTAGACATAAAAACAAAATTCATAACATTTTGGAATAATTATTATGCAGAGTTATCAAATTTAAAGAGACAAGAAAAAGAAATTTTAAGTAAAGTTATATATGGATGTATTATGACAAGTTATGATAGTTCAGATGAATTAATTTTACATTTTAGATTTGAATTATCAAATGTTAATAATCAAATATTATTAGGGATTCAAGATTTATTATTAAATAAATTTAATATTAAAGGTAATGATAAAATTTCTAAAACTGATAATGTTCTTAATCATTATTTAGATTATGATAAAGATGGTTCTATAGTTAATGCAAAGGAATGGACAATTTATACTGAAGGTATTGATCTAAATTATATTAGAAAATTTATTGGTATTGATCTAAATAGAACTTATTGTAATGATGTCCATATGATATATCAAACATTTGGTATTGAGGCTGCTAGATCTTCTATATTAAAAGAATTTAAAAAAGTTGGTATCAAAATTAATGATGCTCATGTTCAACTTTTAGTTGATACTATGACTAATACTGGTGGTATTACTAGTATTAATAGACATGGTATAAATCGTCTTGATACTGATCCAATGAGTAGATCTTCTTTTGAACAAACAGTTGAACAGTTAATTATTGCTTCAGCATTTAATGAAACAGATTATCTTAGAGGTGTTTCTAGTAGAATAATGATAGGTAGATGTATCAAGGGTGGAACAGGTTTATGTGATTTACTAATTGATATTGATATGGTAGAAAATTCAGCATTAGATGAAACAAAAGAAGTTAAAACAACTATAGCAGGATTTAAACAAATTAAAAACAGTAATCTATTAGAAGATTTAATGAAAACAATTAATAAAGATTCTAAAATTTTTATGCCTAAATAAAATAATATTAGATCATCAGTTCAATGGCTTTTTTCCTTCCTAATTCAGTGTTTGACCAATGGATAAATATAGTATCAACAATTTCTTTTAATAGATTATCATTTCTTTTAATATTTAATAGTTCTTGCATTTTCAAAAAATATGCATATGGAATTGTTTTGAAAATTTTATCATTACTATCTGATATAATTTCTGTATAAGATTCAATTAACTTTTCATCACATCCTGATTGTATTAATTTTTTTATAGTTTTATTTTCAAATGATGAATTAATTTTAGAATTTTCAATGGAAACAATAGGATTATCAAATATATCATTGTCTTCAAATATAGAATTCAATTTAAGTTGAAAATCTTGATCTATATATTTTTCACAAATAGCCCATTTGATTCTATTTCTTTCAGCATCACCTCTAATGGCATTTTTAAATTCTGAAATATCATCAAGATATTTATTTTGTAATTTTAAAGTATCTTTATCAACACTATAAATATTAGAAAGTTGTTCAAGAAATTCTTCTTTTTTTTTAATATAATTAGAATGCCAAATATAAATTTCATCATCAGATGCATTTTTAATTTTATTAAAAAGTGCTTCTTTTGATTTTTGAAAAGAAGCACTTCTATGAATGTGAATATTTACTAGATATTTATTTAAAAATGATTGATCATATGATTCTGAATTTGAATCCAGAAATCTTTTAAAATTATTAACAATTGTATTGAAACTAGCACTTTTACGAGTCTTAGATTTTTCAATATTCAAACTATAATCATATAGTTTTTGAATTTGAGATCTATTTAATAGATGGTCTACAGATTTATTGATAGTAAAACATACAAGTTTTAACCACTGAAGTTCTTCAGTTCTGATTTTAATAGTATCTTCTATATTTTTTAATTGATTTTGTTTAATTGATTTTTGAGCATTTGTCAAACAAGGATTAATTTGTTTAAAAATATAATTTACCAAAATCATTTTGGTATTTTTGATAACATTTTCATAATTATATCCTGTAAATTCTAGAATTTTAATTATTCGGTATAACCATCCAAATTCATCAACATTTAATGTTAGAATTTGATCTGGATAAAATAGTGTATATAATTGTGAAAATGGCTTCTGTCCTGATGCAAAAGTTGCCATAATATGACATAATATTCCTCTAATAACTGTTGGCACTGTATCATTAAAATCCAATGTTTTACTAGGATTGAGATTTTCTATAATTGACAAATAAAAATTAATCAGAAATTTTGTTAATTCCGGAGAACTTGAACTAAATCCAGAATTTCTAACACCTGAAATACATCCTCGTAATTTAATTCTAAAGATAGAAAAGTCTGGTTCATTTGTTTCAGATGTCCAAATAATATCTTCGATTGATTCTCTTTTTGCATATTTATTAATTGGAATTAATATTGATGCTTCTGACGAATTATGTGTACTTTGTGGAATTGAAATATGTCTGCAATGATCTAACATGTCATATCTATTTATTTCAGATGCACATTCAACCATAGCACTACTAGTAACTTCATCAAAAATTAAACAGGATGGAAATGATAATGTTATTTCTTTAGTATTATGATTAGATCCAATTGATTCTAAAAATGATCTAGGAATATTTACAACAAGACATCCATTGAAGTTATCTAAATAATCACAATAATCTTTGATAGTCATATTAGTAGTTTTTTCAACATTATTTTTGATTGTTTCTCTTCTTTCTAATGTTTTAAGTGAAAATCCTCTAGATGACGACGAACGATTAGAAAAGAGTGTTCCAATTTTATTGATAATAATCTTATTTAATTTTCTAATTTCTATCATTTTTTTAATATCATACTTTTCAAAAGATTCATTTAAATTATATTCGATCATATTTTGAGTACAATTTGATTTTATAAATTTAATTAGTTCTTCTTTACAAATATCAATAATATGTTCAGGAAACATTCTAATTTTCCTAATACATTCATCTAATTTATTGAGATCATCATCAATTTGAACTTTATTCATTGTATCTTTGAATATCTCCAATGTATAATTTTTAAATTGTTCTAAAATTGATTCATAGATATTTTCATTTTTTATCCAATTAAGATCATTAAGATCAGTGTTTTCACACCAATTAATCCATCTTTCAATTTCATTAGTAATATTATCACCAAAGTTTTTAGTAGTATCAAATATCCCTTTTCTTCTAACACCTTCATACCAATAATAATTATAATTTGTCTTAAATTGCAATTTAACACAAATTATAGATTCGTGTCCACACATACTCATAAAATTAGTTGGAATAGTGTTCATATATTTTTCTCTGTTCATTTGATTATCTATGAGATTTTCATATACTTGTTTATTCAAATTACAATTCAAAACAAATAAACCATTGAATAGATGACTACAGATTACATGTCTTGATGTGCTACAAAATAAGAATGGATTAATTGAAATAATTCCAGATTTACATTTATTAATGATTTCCCAATTAATAATTGGATTGTTTGGAACAGTTGCTAGAACACAAATTGAACCATTAATAATTTTTGAAATTGGTAAAGAAATATCTTTTGTTCCAAAAGAAAAAGTTAAAGTGCTATCATCAGTAATGAATTGAGTATCAAATGAATCATAATTATGTGCATGAAAAAATTTAATTTTTTTCTCATCAAAATTCATATTAGCAACTGAACTATCAAGTTCAGATTCATTAATTGTAATTGGAATTGTAGTTGATAGATTAGTAGAATAACACTCTTGAATAGTTTTTTTTAAAATCATTGCAATGTTTTGATTATTATCACCAACATTAATATTAGTCAAAACATTAGGTTTAATTGGTACTTTTACAGAGATTTTATGATTTTCATTTTTAATTACAGCTAGTGTAATTAAATTCCCCAAATCTCCAAGTAATGCATGTTCTAATGTACAAGGAATAATATAAACTTTATCATTTGCATTAATACAAACATTGGGTGTTTGTGATTTAAAATTAATTAGTGGTTCTTTATTATAACCAATAGCACAAACTACTGCATATTCATTTTCTTTTAATGTTTCAATTCCATGTACTTTATGAAGCAGTGATCCAATATCTCCAGAGTGAACAACCCTTTTAAAAATTTTATTAGATTTATTATAATTAATTTGACCTAAAATTTGAGAATTAGTTTCATCATTTAAACTACAACTAATGAAATATATTACAAGATCAAAATATAAATTTGAAGTTTTATTTGAAATAGCAAATAACGAACAGTTATCACTTGATGTTTCAAAACTATTAAAATTAATATCAGATCCGGGTAAAATTGTAATTATTTCTTTATTATGAAAGATTCTTAAATGATTATTTTTTTTTATCAATGTTAGACTATTATTTAGTGTGTTATCTGCATCAATTATTGAAATATATCTATTTGGATTTCCTCGATTAATCTTGTTAATTCCATTACTATCTTTGATGTATAATGTGTTATTATAACAGAATGTTGAGCCAATTGTCATTTTACTTAAGATATCTTCTAATTCATTTTTTGTTAAATGGTATGGACAAGCGATGTTGTCCATTAGGATTTCTTTTTCAAAAAAAAGAAATGTAAAGGTGATTGTGACGGTAAAAATATAAATTATACTATATGATAATAAAAAAAATTCAATTTTTTTATTATCATATTATATATACATACTCAATAAATAATCATCTTTTTGTATAGGAATCATCTTGTCATATGATTTTTTTATATCATCAAATATAATAATTCTGCTAACAATATTTTTATTAAAACATCTTAAACTTTGTTCATATTTAATATTATTAATTAATTTCTCTATATCACCTGCATAATTAACAAAATTTTTATAATTTATTTTAAAAAATTCTTTTAATTTATTTTCATCTACTTCTAGTTTATAATTATAATAATTTACTTTAATTTTAAAAATATCTAATAATTCTAAATCACTGTATTTATCAATAGTAAAATAATTTGCAAATCTTCTTTTTAATCCTTTGTTATATCCAAAAAAACAACTTTCAATGTCATCTTGATATCCCGCAATAACAAACATAAATTCATTTTTATGTTCAGATAAAAATTCATTAATTGTATCAATGGCTTCTTTTGAAAAAGAGTCTCTTTTTTCAGGATTACCTAACGAGTATGCCTCATCTAAAAAAACAACACCGCCTTTTGCATTTTCTAATAAATTTTTTGTTTTAATAGCAGTTTGACCTAAATATTCAGCTACTAAATCACTCCTTTTGATTTGAATAAATTTGTCTTGCTTTAAAATATTTAATCTTATAAAAATATCAGAATAAATTTTAGCAAATTCAGTTTTGCCAACTCCAGGTGGTCCATATATAACTGTATGTAAATATTCATCTCTATGGAAATTTTGTATATAATAAATAATAGTTTTAAAAATATCTTCTTTAATACTTTTTAATCCAACTAGATTATCAAGTTTCTCTAATGGTTCAATTAAATTGTATAATTTTTGTAATTTACAATTATGTCTAATATAAATCCATTTATCTTTGAGTTTTATTATATCTGTTATACTTTTTAAATTATAAAAAGTATCATTTATTTGTTGATCTGTATATGAATCACGAGTTTTTTTAAAAATTCTAAAACTATATTTACTCGTTCTTAATCTTTTATCTTCCCTTTGTTCTTTTTCCCTTAGTTCTTTATCTCTATCTTCTAATTTACGTTTTAATCTATCTTTTTCAAATTTAAGTTCAGAAATTTCATTTAATAATTTATCATTATATGTTTTTTCATGTATTTTAGTAAGTGTTATAATATTATCTTTGAGTATTACAAATGGATTGTCATTATAATAATTCATGTTATAAATAAAATAATAAAATAAAATCTTATATATTTAACTAATTAAAAAATTGATTATTTAATTTAATATACTATAATGTTATTAAATTATATGGAAGATCTATATGAACAAGAAATATTCTATGATATTGAAAAAAAGTGTGAAAATTATAAAAATAATATTACTATGGAAAATATGACTTGGAAACAAGTTTCTATTAATGATGTTGATATAGGAGATTATATTTATGTTAAATATTATCCATATTCACTAAGAGATTTATATACCCATAAACCAGAGATAGGTAAAGTTATATCAAATGAATATTCAACAGATGCATATTCAAATAATATACAAAAAGATATCAAAATATTAAATTATGATAATGAAGATATATCAATTAACAAAGGATATTTATGTTATTATTCATCTGGATATGATATGGAAATTTTAAAATTAATAATTACTAAAAAAAGAAAATGCAGTAATATAGAAAGTAATATAGAAAGTAATATAGAAAGTAAAAAAATTAAACGACATTAGCTAAATTAACCATATTATTTTCTTCATTATCAATAATAATTTCTTTTAGATTTGAATCAATAAATTTAAATTTTTTTTCAAAAAAATTTAATAATTTATAAATATTATTTACCATAATATTTATATCTTCAACTTGTGATTTTGAAACATTTTTACTATTTAATTTTTTTTTAGCTAACTCTAACCATTTTCTTAATTTATATAAATGATCATTAATTTTCTTATTACTTTCATTTTCTTCATTATTTTCATCATATGATAATATTAACCATCCAACTTTTTCAAACAATCGAACATACCAATTTTCAAGACCAGAAAAAGTTATACTATCCATTATATATATTATAATAATAATTTAAGTTTAATATATAAATTTTTAAAAAATAAATGATCATAATTATTGAAACTAATACTTTTAATATCAATACCAAAATTATTAGAAACTTTATTAATATTTTCATCAAATATTAATTTAATAATATCAAAAATAATATCATTATCAATGATTTTATCTGTATTAAAAATTTTTGAAATAAATTCAAAAAATTTTAATTTTTTTTTATCATTTTCAAAAATATATAATAAATACAAAAATATATTTATAATATCAAATTTTATTTTATGATGATTTACATAATCAATAATTGTTTTTTTTAAATTAAATAAAAAATTACAATAGTCATATTTAGAAACTGATTTAATATGATATTCTTGTAGATTTATATTATCTATTTTATTAATTTTAATTATACTATTATGATTAACAAATTCTTTAATATATAAAGTTATATCATCAATAATAAATTCTGGAAATATTAAATGAAAACCCTTATTAATATGAATTATAATGATTGAATAAATATCTTTTTCATTATCTAAAAAACTAATTTTACATACTTTACCCAAACTATAATTAATTTTATAATATTTTTTAGTTGTTTTATACAAATTACTTGAATTAAAATGATTAAATAAATAAAAAGTAATAGATTCAAAAACATTATTTTTATAATGTTTTTCTATTAAATTATAATATTTAACAATATTAATAATATTACATATATCATCATTTAGGATTTCAAATCCTGGACTATATATTTTTACTTTATTACCCATAAATAATTGGTTTAATAATACAAAATTATTAAAATATAAATCTTTTTTTGTTTCATCTTTTCTAATTGAAATATAACTACCTCCTTGTGTAGGTACTTCTCTAAAAGGAAAAGAAGAAAACAGTTTTTTTTTATTGATTTCAAGTAATTGTTTAATTTTATAGATATATTTATTATATGAATGTTTTTTATTATAATTTAAAATTAATGAATTTAAGTTTTCAATTATATCATCATTATAAGAAAGTAATAATTCATATTCCCATAATAATTCTTTGACTTCTGATTTAAATAAATTTTTATTTATATTTTTTACATAATTATTATAAAAATTTGTATAAATTAAATTTATATCATTATAAGAAGATACAGTATCATTATATCTTAATTTAATTTCATATTCGTCATCATATTTGGTAATTGATTCTTTTGAAATTTTAATAAGATTTATCATTTTTTCAATCATATTTTCACCAGTTCTAAAAATAAGTTGATTAATAAGATTAATATTATTAATTTGAACAATAGTATTATTACTAAAATTATGTAATTTATAAACAAAATATTGTTCAATAAATTTAATAAATTTATTGAATTTATCTTTTCTAAGTTTTTTAAAATTTTTATCAATAAAAAATTCATTTAAACAGTCTAAAAAATTATTAATATCTTCTATATAAATTATAACACCTGTATATAATAACATCCAAGAACTAACATAATACCATTTATTTTCTATTTTAATTATTGCAAATACATGATCTGGATTAATATTAACATTAATAAAACCAATATTATCAATATTTTTTTTTAAATATTCAATATTACAATTTTCTAATAAATTATCATTTATAAATAATTTTTTAGTAATTTTATTAAATGTGCTACATCTAGTATAAGACCATAAACAAGATGATTTGTCTTCAATAGGATTGCATTTATCTTGTAAAAATTTAATCAACATATTTTTTTGATTATCATTATCATTAGTAAAAATTTCAATATAAGTTAAATATTCAATATAATAACTATATATATTAGTTATATTTTTTAAAATCATTTATAATATACAAAAATATATAAATAATAAAATATTGAAATTATAGTTAATTAAATAATAATCTATTAATAATATTATGATAAGTGGAATAATATTGATTAAAACAAATTATTCATTTCGTTCAAATGATAAACCAGGATATATTTTTGCTCCTCTAAATAATTTAAATAAAAACTATATAATTTTTTCAAATTCAAAAGTATTAAAATCATCAAATGATAATTTATATTGTATCATATCACTAACTGAAAAAAAATTATTTAATAATATTCAAATTGCAAAACTTGAAAATATTATTGGTCCGGTAAATTTATTATCTAATCAAATTGATTCTTTATTATATTATTCTGATCAATTTCAAATTAAAAAATATAATAATATTATTGAACCTGGCATTTTTACTATTTATAATAATCTTTTAAATGATTTAAAAGTTAATAATGATTATGATGTTATCAGTATTGATCCTTTGAATTGTAGAGATATAGATGATGCAGTATCATATATAGATGAAAATAATTTTATAATCCATATAGCAGATCCAAATAAATTTCATGAAATTTATCCATTAACAGATTATTATAATAATTATACATCATTATATTTACAATTAAAAACATTACATTTATTGCCAGAAATGTTGAGCACTAATATTATTTCATTAATTGAAAATACTATTAGACCAGTTATTAGTATTTATTTTAGAATAGAAAATGATATACCTGAAATACTATCTATTAAAAGACAAAATATTAAAATAACCAAAAATATGACATATGATGAAGCAGATAATTACATTAACAAAGAAAATATAATTAATAATTTATTTAAAATTGGTAAAAAATTAGAAAATATATATTATACAGAAGATAAAATTCTCAAAGATAGTCATGATATGGTTGAGTTATTTATGTTATTAACTAATCATAAAATTGGAGAATTTATAACAAATAATATTAATAATTCAAATAATAAAATATTATATAGAACTGTCATAGATAATCAAGGTGTTTATTCATGGAATAATTTATTACATGATAAATTAAATATTTATAATTATGTTCATTTTACTTCTCCTATAAGAAGAACTGCTGATTTTATAACTCATCAATTATTATTAAAATGTTTAAATTATGAAGTTAATAATGAATATAAAATAACTGATATTGATACATATAATAATTATTTATCAAATATAAAATTAATTAGTAATAGAGCTAAATATTTAACAGTTGCAGATAAGATTATAAATGGCAATCAATATAATTGTAAATTAATTAAAATAAATGAAACTAATTTTACTTGGTATATTCATGATTTTGATATAAAATTTACTTGTGAATTTTGCAAACCTGAATTTATTAATCAATTTGAAAAGTTTATTTTCAGTCTGAAAATAAATGAATCATATAATATTAAACTATACAAAATATTTGTTACTAAATTTAAAATCATAAAACTAATGTTTGAATTTGTTTTATAATCTCAAAAAATTACTCTTGAATTCAATTTATTGTTTCTGTCATTTTGTCTTTTGTTCTTTAAATTCTTCTTATTTTGTCTTCTATTGTATTTTTTATTTGGATTCATATCATCATCGTCATCGTCATCGTCATCATTGTCATCTTCTTCTTTATCATCATCCTGTTGATCATCCTGTTTATTATCCTGTTGATCATCCTTTTTTTCATGATTCAATTGATCATGATGTTCAACAATATCAATTGAATTATCAATATCAGATTGAATATCACTATCACTAATGATATCATCTAAATCAATATAATTATTAAAATTTTTTTTAGGTGTTGTTGTATCTTGATTAGAACTAGAAACACTAGAAGTTCTTTTAATTTTAGAAGAATCAAAAGAAGTTTCTTCAATTTCAATTTCTATTTTTTTTTCACTATTATTAATTTCAATAGGTTTATCATCCTCAGTTTTTAACCAATCATCATCATTATTATCATTTGAATTTCCGATAATATCATCAAATTCGTGATCTCTTTGATTAATAATATATTTAGAGTCATTATTTTTTTTAAAATGATTTAATAAAATTTCTTTTTGATCAATAGAATAGAAAGCGACAATTTCTCCTTTATTTTCGCCTAAAAATGCGAAAATAACTGGTTGTTCTTTATGAAAATTTTTCACTGCATTTAATTTACCTGTTGAACAATGAACAAGTTTATTGGTATGAACATCTCTTACTGTTAAAGCTTTTCCTGTTACAATATTTTCTACTAAACCTAAAAAACATGAACTTGTATCTAAGTCAGCAATGACAATACTGTCTTGCTTTGATCCTCGGTGCTTTCCACGTTTTTGTTTCTGAGCACTTGTTGGACCTTTTTTATATATTCCTGACGACATATTCTATATAATTATGTTAATCTTAAATAGAAATTAAAAATTCAATTTTTATTATAATATTATTTTTATTTTATGATATTAAAAATAGTTTTATTTTTGTGATAAGTAATCTCTAAAACTTCTATTCTTTTATGTGTATCTCTAATATAATCAAATGCTTTAGATGCCCCAATATCAACTCTCCATACTCTTTGATTACATGTACTATTAATTCCATATAAATTAGACATTTGAGGTGTATGTCCTATAATAATACCATTTATATTATAAATTTTAAATACATCTTTTAAATAATCATTACATTTATCTTCTATATTATTAAAATTATTTGTGAATTCTAAATCTGGTGGCAATCTACCTAATAATCTGTTCCAAAATATAGAATTATCAGATGATAACAATGTATGAACTCTATCTCTAAATTTAAATGTAATTTCTTTTTTTTTTATTTTTTCTTTTTCTTTTTTTGTTAATAAAATATCTTTGTTTATTTCTTCACTTAATTTACCTAATAACCATTTTCTTACAATTCTATTTAAGTCTTCAACATTATATGATTCTGCCATTTTTTTTATCATTCCTTCATGTACAAATAAC
>Ga0214923_10007010_pt1 | contig 12419 bp, 12 predicted proteins | sample LL1510_MetaG_FD_177993 | JGI IMG/M metagenome (GOLD analysis project Ga0214923, IMG submission 177993) | Freshwater microbial communities from Lake Lanier, Atlanta, Georgia, United States - LL-1510 | ecosystem: Environmental > Aquatic > Freshwater > Lake | place: USA: Georgia | collected...
AAGAGAAATTCCGGTTTTCCATTGGGTTGATTGATCACTTCGGCATCATGCCAATGAAGACCATGACTTGGACTGAGCGCCTTATAGAGCGCTTCCTTAGCAGCAAATCGGGCAGCAAGTGATTGTGATGTTTGAAGTCGTTCAGATTCTGTAAAGAGTTTCTCGCGAAGTCCTGGTGTGCGTTCAAGAGATTCGAGGAATCGAGCAATATCCACTACATCGATGCCGATTCCATCAATCATGGTCGGAAGTCTATAAGTGGTTAGTGGAGTTGGCTATCAGATGGAAAGAAGCGATCAATCGCGATAATCAGAACTAAGAGAGCTGAACCTAAAAGTAAGCCACCAAAAAGGTCTGAGAACCAATGTGTATTTCGGATAAGGGAGACCGCACAGACTGTGAGCGCCAGAACGCCTACTGCCGCACTCGCAAGACGTCCTCGATATCTATCGACATGTGCATACCGGTAAATCAGATAAGCAATAACTCCCCAAATTAAAATTGCATTGGATGCATGTCCGCTGGGATAAGACATTCCACCTGCGTGCAAAATATCTAGACCCATTCGTGGCTTAGTGCGACCGAGCGCATATTTGAATGCTCCAACAACTGCATTGAGGGCAATAAATGCGAGAAGTCCAAGATTTACTGGTCGCCACGTTTTGAATCGAATTGCAATGTATGAACCAACAATGATGAGTGCAATACCCGAGACGCTGCGCAGTCCCAAATCGTCGAGACGACGAATAAGGAAATAAGAGAACCCATGAAATTTAGGATGGTGCCAATTATTAAGTTCACGATCGATTCGTACCAAGAAGCCATCGGTCAGAACTATGTAGGTGACAAAGAGATATCCCGCAAAGAGCCAAGCTGACCAATTGAGAGCACGACGCATTTGACGATGGCGATGGTCGAGAACTGTTGGCATAATTATTCGACGGTTACTGATTTAGCCAAATTGCGTGGCTGATCCACATCAGTACCACGTGCAACTGCTATTTCATAGGCAAATACTTGCAGTGGAACTGTGGCAAGAACAGGTTGGAATAGAGGCGAAGCAACCGGGATACGAATGACGTGTTCTGCGCCAATCACTTCAGCACCTTCAGGTGCAATCACAACAACACGTGCACCTCGTGCCTTAACCTCTTGGATATTGCTCAACATTTTTTCATCAAGGGCATGCTCATCAGCGGGAGGAAGGATTGCAATCACCGCAGTTCCTTCTTCAATAAGAGCGATGGGGCCATGCTTAAGTTCGCCGCCTGCAAAACCTTCAGCGTGGATATAGGCAAGCTCTTTTAATTTGAGAGCGCCTTCAAGTGCAACTGGGTATTCAATGCCACGGCCTAAGAAAAGCACGGTGTCGTTCTTTACAAACTTACGAGTGAGTTCGCGAAGTGGTTCGATGGTTTCGAGTATTTGTTCGACTTTACCCGGTAGCTCGAGCATCTCGTAATAGTGGCTCCGTACTTCACTGTCGGTGAGTGTGTCGCGCACCTGTGCCAATTTGAGACCAATGAGATAGACGGCGACAATTTGAGTAAGGAATGCTTTTGTAGAAGCTACCGCAATCTCAGGGCCGGCATGTGTGTAGAGAACAGCATCGGATTCACGTGGAATTGTTGAAGAGTTGGTATTGCAGACTGCTAACACTCGAGCGCCAGCAGCCTTTGCGTGGCGCACCGCCATGAGCAGATCCATGGTTTCACCTGATTGAGAAATAGCGATCACAAGAGAATCTTTATCAACAATGGGGTCGCGATAGCGATATTCAGATGCAATCTCAACATCGACAGGAATCTTCGCCCATTTTTCGATTGCATATTTAGCGACCATTCCTGCGTGATAGGCAGTGCCGCAGGCAATGACTGAGATGCGGTTTATCTTCTTAATTTCATCATGGCTTAAATGAAGTTCGTCGAGCTGAACCTGATTGTTATCGCTTAAGCGACCAATCAAAGTATCTGCGATCGCTTTCGGTTGATCAAAGATTTCTTTCAACATGAAGTGTGCGAAGCCACCTTTTTGTGCAGCTGCCGCATCCCATGTAATTTCATACTCTTTGAGCGGAAGTGCCTTACCTTCAAGGTCGCAGATTGCAATGCCATCTGGATTGATGGTGACCACTTCATCTTGGCCAAGTTCTACTGCGCGCTTGGTGTAATCGATAAATGCGGCAACATCTGAAGCAAGGAAATTTTCACCATCGCCAAGTCCTGCAACCAGAGGTGAATTGCGGCGCACTCCCACAATGGTTTGTGGGGCATCAGCATGGATAGCAAGGAGTGTAAAAGAGCCACGCAAGCGCTTTACTGCAGCTCGCATCGCAGCGGTGAGATCGCCGTTATGTTCCTTGCGGAGTTCGGAAAGTAGGTGTGCGACAGATTCTGTATCGGTCTCGGATTTAAAGGTGTGTCCACGTTTTTCAAGTTCTGCTTTAAGTTCAGAGTAGTTTTCAATAATGCCGTTGTGAATTACTGCAAGCTTGCCTTCATTATCAAGATGCGGATGAGCATTGCGATCTGTTGGGCCACCATGTGTTGCCCAACGTGTGTGGCCGATTCCTGAGTGAACAGTGGGAAGGTTGGCAGGAAGTGCGCCTTCGAGATTTGCTAACTTGCCAGCTCGCTTTTCAACGAAGAGTGAGGTGCCTGTGCCCAGTGCAATTCCGGCAGAGTCATAACCGCGATATTCGAGGCGACGTAGCCCTTCAACGATGGGAGTGAATGCAGATTGTGGTCCTGTGTAACCCACGATTCCGCACACGAATTAGTTCCCCAGTTCTGCCTTAACGGTTGCAGCGAGTGATGCCGCTATTTCTTGTGCAAGGTTATCACTCGAGGCTTCGACCATCACTCTAATGAGAGGTTCAGTACCTGAAGCACGCAATAACACGCGCCCTTCAGAGCCAAGTGTTGATTCAGCCTGTGTAAGTGCATCGGCAATTGCCTGAGATGACGAGAGCTTCTCTTTTGCAACATTAGGAACGTTGATCAATACTTGAGGAAAACGCTTCATAGTTGAAGCAAGATCTGCCAGTGATTTTTTGGTGCGAACAACTTCTTGTGCCAATTGCAGAGCAGTAAGAATGCCATCACCAGTATTTGCGAATTCGCGCATAATAAGGTGACCCGATTGTTCGCCACCCAAGGAGAAATCTCCCTCGAGCATCTTCTCGAGAACATATCGATCGCCCACTGCAGTTGTGATGACATCTATGCCGGCTTCCTTCATGGCGTGCATAAAGCCAAGATTGCTCATGACAGTTCCAACGATTGTGTTGGAATTAAGAGCGCCACGATCTTTGAAGCCACGAGCCAAGATCGTCATGATCGCATCACCATCGATGACATTGCCCTGAGCATCAACTGCCAGGCAGCGATCTGCATCGCCATCGTGAGCGATACCGAAATCTGCACCTTCTTTAACTACACGTGCCTGTAAATCTGCTAAGTGAGTTGAACCGCAGTTATCGTTGATATTCCAGCCATCAGGTGCGTGATGGATCGCAACAACTGTAGCACCGGCTTTTTGATAAGTAAGTGGGCCAACAACAGAGGAGGCGCCATTTGCACAATCAACAACTATCTTGAGTCCAGTAAGTGGAGTTGATACTGATGTGAGCAAGTGGCTTACATATCGATCACTTGCAGTTTCATCAAAGGTAATGCGGCCAACGTCGCGTCCTGTGGGACGTGTCCATGGTTCGCCCATACGCTTTTCAATAGCAGCTTCAATTGCATCATCGAGTTTTCCGCCACCACGTGAGAACAACTTGATTCCGTTATCAGGCATTGGATTATGAGATGCCGAAATCATGACACCAAGGTCAGCTCCTGATTCACCAACAAGATATGCAATTGCAGGAGTAGGTAGAACTCCGACGCGATAGACATCGATTCCAGCACTTGCAAGACCTGCGGCAACAGCTGCTTCTAGGAATTCACCTGATGCACGAGAGTCTTGACCGATGATCGCTCGTGGGCGCTTACCTTTATTAGATGATGACTCAACAAGAATATGCGCTGCAGCTACTGAAACATCGACAGCGATTTCAGCTGTGAGTGTTTCACCGTTCGCTAAACCACGAATCCCGTCTGTTCCGAAGAGAGCCGCCATTTTGACAACTCCTTTACTGCAGGAACAAACGGGATATCGAGATAAAAAATATTAACGCTTTGAGTACTGTGAACGCTTGCGCGCCTTTTTCAAACCGTACTTCTTACGTTCGATGACGCGTGCATCGCGCTTGAGGAATCCAGCCTTCTTAAGCGCTGGGCGGTTTGCCTCAACATCAATCTCGTTGAGTGAACGTGCAACGCCGAGGCGAAGTGCGCCAGCCTGACCTGAAACTCCACCACCGTTGATACGTGCAAATACATCGTATGTATTTTCAGCACCTACTGTGCGGAATGGTTCAGAGACGAGCTGCTGGTGAACTTTATTTGGGAAATATGCTTCGAGAGTCTTGCCGTTAACAACCCAACGACCTGTTCCTGGCACGAGACGAACACGAGCAACTGCTTCCTTGCGGCGACCTGTTCCAGCACCTGGTGCTGTGATTGCCTTGCGGTTTGTTGCAGGTGCAGGAGTTGAAGAAGAGTAAGAAGTTGGTGTCTCTGTCTCGTCTAGCTCGTTGAAAGTTGTATCTGACATATTTACTTATCCCTTACTTAACTTCTTGAGAAACTTGGTTGAATACATATGGTGTTGGAGCTTGTGCACCGTGTGGATGCTCTGGACCTGCATAAATCTTGAGCTTTGATGCAGCCTGTGCGCCGAGACGGTTCTTAGGAAGCATTCCCTTGATCGCCTTTTCTACAGCGCGTGTTGGGTGCTTTTCAATCAATTCGCCGTAGACAGTTGATGTAAGACCGCCTGGGAAACCTGAGTGGTGGTGTGCAAACTTTGTTGTCGCCTTAGTTCCTGAGAGAGCGACCTTCTCTGCATTGATGATGATGACGAAGTCACCCATATCCATGTGTGGGGCAAATGTCGCCTTATGCTTTCCACGAAGAAGAATTGCAGCATGAGTTGCAAGGCGACCGAGCACGACATCTTGTGCATCGATGACGTGCCACTTACGGACGACGTCGCCTTCCTTGGGGCTATATGTACGCATGCTTTATTACCTTCTTCTTTTTCAGTTGAGCTTGGACTTGCTTGCAGCGCCTCGCTGGCGCAGGGGTCCTACTTTACCCGCCTTGCTGGGCGCGAGCCAAATCGGCTAACTCCCTTGAAAAGTGACACAAAAGCTAGATTTCACGCTTAGCGATAGTCCTTTTTGCCCTCTCTAGGAGCTGGTCATCACTTGGGTAATCGACGCGATACAGAGTCAGCCCACGGGCTGGAAATACCAGCGAATCAGAGACTCGTTCCTTATTCGCAAGCAATTCAGCCATCCAACTTGGATCTTTACGTCCGTCGGCTACACAGACGACTGCGCCAACGAGATTGCGCACCATTGAATAACAGAATGCATCTGCCACGACATCAGATACCAGCACACCAGATTCATCGCGCTTCCACTCGTATTTTTCAAGAGTACGAATAGTTGTTCCACCTTGCCGAAATTTACAGAACGCTGCAAAATCATGGTGGCCGAGCACCAACTTGCTCGCTTCATTCATGCGGTCTACATCAAGTGGGCGATACCACGATGCAACGTCATATCGAGACTGCGGTGGAACCACATCATTGTTATCGATGATTTTGTAGGTGTAATAGCGCCTCAGAGCAGAGAAGCGAGCATGAAAACCTTCTGGCGCATCAGAGATATCCATGATGCGTACATCTTCATCGAGAATGCGATTGAGTTTGTAACGCAAATCTTTATAGGTTAAATCGCCTTCAAACATGGCATCGGGAAGATCGACATGCACCACCTGGCCTGTGGCATGCACCCCAGCATCAGTGCGGCCGGCAACGATGGATTCAACATCAGTACGAGAAATGCGCGAGATTGCTTCTTCAATCAAATCTTGAATGGTGCGACGGTCTGGTTGAGCTCCCCAGCCATAGAAGTTGGTGCCGTCATAAGCGATATCAAGGCGTAAACGACGAAACCCACTCTCAGGAAAGAGAGTGGGCTGCGCCATTGTAAGAGTAAGTGTTTTTACTTATCTGTTACGAGTTCGATCACTGCCATAGGAGCGTTATCGCCCTTACGAGGACCGATCTTTGTAATACGTGTGTATCCACCATCGCGGTTAGCAAATGTTGGAGCAATCACTGTAAAGAGGTTGTGAACAACAGTCTTATTAGCAATACGCGCCATTACTTCGCGACGAGCTGGAAGGTCACCCTTCTTGCCGAAAGTGATCAACTTTTCTGCAAGTGGACGAAGACGCTTCGCCTTTGCTTCTGTAGTTGTGATCTTTCCGTGCTCGAACAACTGCTCAGCAAGAGTACGAAGAATCAAGCGCTCGTGTGATGGGCCTGAACCCAAACGTGGGCCTTTAGTTGGCTTTGGCATTGTCTTCTCCCTTATGCCTGATCTGCGTCAGCGAAGTCTTCATCTGACACGTTGTAGTTCTGGTGTTGTGATGGATCGAAACCTGCTGGGCTGTCCTTGAGAGACATTCCCATTGATACAAGCTTCGCCTTGATCTCGTCGATTGACTTTGATCCAAAGTTACGGATGTCGAGTAGGTCAGCCTCTGAACGGTTGACGAGTTCGCCAACTGTGTGGATGCCTTCGCGCTTCAAGCAGTTGTATGAACGAACTGTGAGATCAAGGTCTTCGATTGGAAGAGCAAGATCTGCAGCAAGAGCTGCATCCATAACAGATGGCCCCATCTCGATACCTTCTGCATCAAGATTGAGTTCGCGTGCAAGACCGAAGAGTTCGACAAGTGTCTTACCAGCTGATGCAACTGCATCGCGTGGCTTCATTGATGGCTTTGTTTCGACATCAACAACGAGACGATCGAAGTCTGTGCGCTGTTCGACGCGAGTTGCCTCGACCTTGTAGGTAACCTTCAAAACTGGTGAATAGATTGAGTCAACAGGAATGCGACCGATTTCTGCTCCAGCTTGCTTGTTCTGAACTGCTGTCACGTAACCGCGACCGCGTTCGACTGTAAGTTCGATTTCGAGGTTTGCTTTGCCATTGAGTGTTGCGATGTGAAGTTCAGGATTGTGAACTTCTACGCCACTTGGTACAGCAATATCAGCACCTGTCACAGCGCCTGCACCTGACTTGCGGATGTAGATAACTGAAGGCTCATCGTTATCGCTTGAAAGAACCAGGTTCTTGATATTCAAGACGATATCTGTGAGATCTTCCTTAACACCTTCAAGTGTTGTGAACTCGTGGAGAGCTCCAGCAACGCGAATGCTTGTCACTGCTGCACCTGGAATAGATGAAAGCAGGGTACGGCGCATTGAATTGCCGAGTGTGTAGCCGAAACCTGGCTCGAGCGGTTCGATGATGAAACGTGAGCGGTTCTCGGAAATTACTTCTTCGCTAAGCGTTGGGCGTTGTGCAATTAGCACTTGTGCTCCTCTTTCTTCTCGCGGAAATCCACTATTTGATTTCCTCTAGGTTTGAAAAAATTACTTGCTGTAGAGCTCAACAATGAGCTGTTCTTGAACCTGTGTATCGATAACTGATCGAGCAGGTACACCGTGGATGATGATGCGCATCTGTGATGCAACAACTTCCATCCATGCTGGAACAGACTTCTCACCGAACTCTGCGCTTGCGACGATAAATGGTGTGAGGTCGTGTGACTTTGGAAGAACATCGATGATGTCCATTGGAGAGACACGGAATGAAGGAATGTTTACCTTCTTGCCATTTACAAGGAAGTGACCGTGGCGAACCAACTGGCGCGCCATGTCACGTGACTTTGCAAAGCCTGCGCGGAATACAACGTTGTCGAGACGTGTCTCAAGAAGGATAAGAAGGTTTTCACCAGTCTTGCCCTGCTTGCGGTTCGCCTCTTCGTAGTAACCACGGAACTGCTTCTCGAGAACACCGTAGATACGTGCGCACTTCTGCTTTTCACGCATCTGCAATAGGTATTCAGATTCCTTTGAACGGCCACGGCCGTGTTGTCCTGGTGGATAAGGACGTGATTCGATCGGACACTTTGGTCCATCGCACTTTGAGCCCTTGAGGAAGAGCTTTACTTTGTCGCGACGGCAACGCTTGCAGTCTGCTCCGGTATAACGAGCCATTTATTCTCTTCCTTCCTTAAACTCGACGGGGTTTCGGTGGGCGGCAGCCATTGTGTGGAGCTGGAGTTGTATCTGAGATAGCTCCAACTTCTAGGCCAGCTGCTTGCAATGAACGGATGGCAGTTTCGCGTCCGGAACCAGGTCCCTTAACGAATACATCTACCTTCTTGAGGCCGTGCTCCTGTGCACGACGAGCTGCTGCTTCTGCTGCAAGCTGTGCTGCGAATGGAGTCGACTTACGTGAGCCCTTGAAACCAACTTGGCCAGATGATGCCCAAGAGATAACAGCGCCTGTTGGATCTGTAATAGAGATGATGGTGTTGTTAAAGGTTGACTTAATGAAAGCCTTACCTACTGAAACGTTCTTCTTCTCTTTCTTACGAAGTTTAACTTTGCCCTTTGCTGGAGCAGCAGTTTTAGTCTTAGGAGCAGCCATTACTTAGTCACCTTCTTCTTACCTGCAATTGCCTTACGTGGACCCTTACGAGTACGAGCGTTTGTATGTGTGCGCTGACCACGTACAGGAAGTCCCTTGCGGTGACGAATACCTTGGTAGCTCTGGATTTCAACTTTACGACGGATATCGCCTGCGATTTCGCGGCGGAGATCACCTTCGATTTTGTAGTTCGCTTCGATGTATTCACGAAGCTGAGCAAGTTCTGACTCTTGCAAATCTTTAACGCGGGTATCTGGAGAAATCCCAGTTGCCTTAAGCGTTTCGTGGGAACGGGTTAGACCCATTCCAAAAATATAGGTGAGTGCAATCTCAACACGCTTTTCGCGTGGAAGATCGACACCGACTAGACGTGCCATGTATTCAACCATTCTGTATCCGGAGGTCCTCCGCAATGCTCCCAAGGATTTTTCCTTGGCCCTGGCCTACCGGTCCGGGGGTCTTAACTATTTCTAGTTAAGTCGCATCACGCGTACTTAATGTCTGGGTATTAGCCCTGACGCTGTTTGTGACGAAGATTTTCGCAGATCACCATTACGCGACCTTTGCGACGAATGACTTTGCACTTGTCGCAAATCTTCTTCACGCTTGGATTAACCTTCACGCGCTATCTCCTTCATCATCTCAATTACTTGTAACGGTAAATGATTCGACCTTTTGTAAGGTCGTATGGACTTAGTTCTACGATCACACGGTCAGCAGGCAGAATACGAATGTAGTTCTTTCGCATCTTTCCACTGATATGTGCCAAGACTTTATGTCCATTTGTTAGTTCAACACGAAACATCGCGTTAGGTAGCGCCTCAGCAACAGTGCCTTCGATTTCGATTGCACCATCTTTACTTGCCAAGGATCAATACCTTTTTCTCTGCTTTGGATATGAACGAAGGGAGATTCTATTGGAGCCCCCCTTATAAGGGAAATCGGTCTCTGAGCCTGGCATTCCACTCCAGCGTGTCCGAGGATCCTCCTCAGCTTGTGAGGTCGCTCATGCGTGGGATTGAGCCGTTATTGCAAAAGATCCGAGATTTCCACACCAAAGCGGGCCAACTCGGCCTTTCCGCCATCGATTGCAGTCAAGACGAAGGGTTTGCCATCTGGGCATATCGCAAAGGTATGTTCAAAGTGCGCTCCACGAGAGTTGTCTATTGAAACAACAGTCCAATTATCAGAAAGAACTTTGGTCTTATGTGTACCACGAGTGATCATTGGTTCGATGGCTAGCGCCATTCCAGGAATGATTTCAGGGCCATTGCCAGCTTTTCCAAAGTTGAGAACATGTGGCTCTTGATGCATCTCAGTGCCAATTCCATGTCCACCATACTCTTGCAAGATTCCATAACTACCTTGGGAGTTAATATATTTTTCGATTGCATTGCCGATATCAGTGAGCCTGCCACCATTTTTGCCTGCGGCAATTCCAACCCACATAGATTCTTCGCACGTCTGCATCAACTTTTGATCTTGAGGGTCAACTGCTCCGATGCCAATAGAGAAAGCGGCATCACCGTGCCAACCATCGATGATGGCACCGCAATCGATGGAAACAACATCTCCTTCGTTGATAATGCGAGGACCAGGAATTCCATGCACAATTTCATCATTTATTGAAACGCAAATCGTTGCCGGAAATCCGTGATACTTAAAGAAGTTAGATATGGCACCGCTTCGCTTGATATGAGCAGCAGCGATTGCATCGAGCGCACTCGTTGTCATACCTGGCTTAATTGCTTCGCGAATGAGTTGATGTATTTCAGCAACAACTAATCCAGCGCGACGCATCACCTTGAGTTGATCAAGGTTTTTTATCTGGATTGCCATTGAGTTAATTTAGCCGTGAATGCGGCTAAGTGCAGTAATCGCACGCTCAGTAATTTCAGAGACTTCGCCAACTGCGGAGATAGTGATGAGCAGACCTTCAGTGCGATAGAAGTGCACGATAGGAGCAGTTTGCTCTTCATATACTGCAAGGCGCTTTGCAATGACTTCTTCCTTATCGTCCTCGCGCTGGTAGAGCTCACCGTTACATGATGAACAAGCAGCTGCATCTGGAGATGCTGGAGCTCCGCATTGCTTACATGTACGACGTGAAGAAAGTCGATTGATAAGGATTTCGTTAGCTATTGCCAATTCTAAAACCGCATCAAGTGGAGTGTGCTTGTGTGCTAGGTGTGCGCGAAGGACTTCTGCTTGCAAGGTATTGCGTGGATAGCCATCGAGTAAGAAGCCATTTGCAACATCATCATGAGTGAGGCGATCTTTCACCATCTCATTGGTAACTTCGTCAGGAACAAGGTGTCCTGCATCCATGAAACCTTTTGCTTGCAAACCAAGTGGAGTGCTTGCTTTGAGATTAGCTCGGAAGATGTCGCCCGTAGAGATATGGGGAATTGAATAGTGTGCGGTTAGAAACTGAGCTTGAGTTCCTTTACCAGCACCTGGTGGACCTACCAGGACTAAGCGCATTACTTCAAGAAACCTTCATAGGAACGTTGCTGCAACTGGCTCTCGATCTGCTTTGCAGTATCAAGACCGACACCGACAACAATGAGAATCGCAGTTCCACCGAATGGGAAGTTCTGCGAAGCACCAAAGATGATGAGAGCAAGGATTGGAATAATCGCAACGAGTGCAAGATAGACAGATCCAGGAGCTGTAATACGTGAAAGCACATACTGCAGATATTCAGAAGTTGGGCGTCCTGCACGGATACCTGGAATAAATCCGCCGTACTTCTTCATATTATCGGCAACCTCATCTGGGTTAAATGTGATTGCTACATAGAAGTAGGTAAAGAAGATAATCAAAGTCGCATAGGCAACTATGTAAATTGGGTGATCTCCACGAACCAAGTTACGTGAAATCCATACTGCCCACGCTGCTTGGCTATTGGTGAAGTTAACAATCAGCGACGGAATATAAAGAAGTGATGATGCGAAGATAACCGGGATAACACCAGCCTGGTTTACCTTAATTGGAATATAGGTAGATGTTCCGCCATAAGCCTGACGTCCCACCATGCGCTTTGCATACTGCACAGGAATACGACGCTGGGCTTGCTCAACGAATACAACGGCAGCAACAACAAGGATTCCAACTGCGCAGACAAAGAGGAATGCGAACAAGCCCTTTTGAAGCTTGATTGACCAGAGCTGGCTAGGAAATCCTGCAGCGATAGATGTAAAGATGAGAATAGACATTCCGTTACCGACGCCGCGATCTGTAATGAGTTCGCCGAGCCACATAATTACTGACGTTCCGGCAGTCATAACGATGATCATTGTCAGGATACGTTGCCATGAAGCATCAGGAATGATTGGTAGTGAGCAACCTGAGATCAAACGTCCCGGTGTGCGAGCTACTGCAATCAAACCGGTTGACTGCAAGATTGCAAGACCAATAGTTAAATAACGTGTGTACTGAGTAAGTGTTGCTGTTCCTGATTGACCCTCATTCTTGAGCGCTTCAAAACGTGGGATAACCACAGTAAGCAACTGAATAATGATCGAGCTGGTGATGTACGGCATGATGCCGAGGGCAAATACTGAAAGGTGAAGGAGCGCTCCACCAGAGAACAAGTTGATCAGACCGAAAAGTCCGCCACCTTGAGCTTGATCAATACATTGCTTGACGTTGCCGTATGACACACCTGGAGTTGGAACGACAGAGCCGAAACGGAATAGGGCCATGATTGAGAGAGTGAAGAAGATTTTCTTACGAAGTTCTGGCGTCTTAAAAGCCATTCCAAATGCTGAAAGCATCAATCTTCTCCCTC
>Ga0214923_10007011_pt1 | contig 12414 bp, 9 predicted proteins | sample LL1510_MetaG_FD_177993 | JGI IMG/M metagenome (GOLD analysis project Ga0214923, IMG submission 177993) | Freshwater microbial communities from Lake Lanier, Atlanta, Georgia, United States - LL-1510 | ecosystem: Environmental > Aquatic > Freshwater > Lake | place: USA: Georgia | collected 2015-10-15
TATTATCTAAAGGATTAGACACATGAAATTATCACAGTTTAAGTTTGATTTACCCCTCAACCTGATTGCACAAAACCCAACCAAAAAAAGGGAAGACAGCCGAATGCTGGTAGTAGACCGTAAAAGTGGTCACATGGAGAATAAACACTTCAAAGACATTCTGGAGTATTTCGACGATAAAGACGTGTTTGTGGTTAACAATACCAAGGTATTTCCCGCACGTATGTATGGAAGAAAAGAAAAGACCGGTGCAAAAATTGAAGTCTTTCTACTACGCGAACTCAATAAGCCCAATCGCTTATGGGATGTAATTGTTGATCCCGCAAGAAAAATTAGGGTTGGAAATAAATTATATTTTGGAGATAACGAGGAACTGGTAGCAGAAGTAATTGATAATACTACCAGCCGAGGAAGAACCATTCGGTTTTTATGGGATGATGATGATGCCAGCTTCAAAAGAATGCTGGAATTTTTAGGAGAAACCCCTTTACCGAAATACATTAAACGCAAACCCGACGAAGAAGATAAGGAACGCTACCAAACTGTTTATGCAAAACACGAAGGAGCCGTAGCCGCCCCAACCGCTGGTTTGCATTTTAGTCCCGAATTAATCAAACGCTGCGAAATCCAAGGTATTCGTTTTGCTGAAGTTACTTTACACACCGGGTTAGGCACTTTCCGTCCAATTGAAGTGGAAGATTTAAGCAAACACAAAATGGATGCGGAATATTATGCCATCTCCGAGCAGGCATGTGCAATTGTAAATAAAGCGAAAGAAACCGGACATCGCATTTGTTCTATTGGTACAACCACCATGCGTGCCATGGAAAGCAGTTTTACCGCACAGCAGTTACTGAAACCCAGTGAAGGTTGGACTAACCACTTTATTCATCCTCCCTATAACTTTAATGTGGCCGATAGTTTGGTAACCAATTTTCATTTACCCAAAACCAGTCTGCTAATCATGACATGCGCATTTGCAGGTTACGACTTAACAATGGAAGCATATAAAAAAGCCATTAAAGATAAATATCGCTTCTTCAGTTATGGAGATGCCTTATTGATAATTTGATTGGTTTTACAAACACTATTAACAAAAAGCCCGTTGCTACTCACAACGGGCTTTTTGTTTGTTGATGAATTCTAAAGTGATTAAAGTCCGAAAAGCCCTTTATTCAAAGCCTGCAGGGTAGTTTTCTTTTCAGATGCAGGAACCAGTAAAGAAATGTTGTGTGCACTGCCTCCATAGCTAACCATGGTAACGGGAATAGCGCGGATAGCGGAGAATAATTTTTCCAACACTTGTTCGGTTTGTGCAATTTCATTTCCAACAATAGAAATGATGGTTTGGTTATCTTCAACCTCCACCGTTCCAAAAGGTTGCAGCTCCTGTACGATTTCTTTTAAAAACTGGTTATTGTCGATGGTTACAGATACCGCCACTTCCGAAGTGGTAATCATATCAATGGAGGTTTTATACTTTTCAAACACCTCAAATATTTTCCGTAGAAATCCATAAGCCAGCAACATACGGCTGCTTTTGATTTTGATGGCGGTGATACCATCTTTTGCAGCAACGGCTTTAACGCCGGTGCTTCCTGCTTCTTTTTTTATTACGGTTCCGGCTGCATCGGGTTGAAGGGTATTCAGTAATTTAACCGGAACATTTTCCTGTTGAGCCGGCCAGATACAGGTTGGATGTAAAATTTTTGCTCCGAAATACGCCAACTCTGCAGCTTCATCAAAACTGAGTTGCTCTACCGGAATGGTTTTATCTACAATGCGCGGATCGTTATTATGCATTCCATCAATATCGGTCCATATTTCACATACGGTTGCATGCACCGCAGCAGCAACCAGGGAGGCTGTATAATCACTTCCGCCTCTTTTCAAGTTATCTACCTCACCTCTGGCATTGCGGCAGATATACCCTTGTGTGATGAATAACTTTTTATCGGCATGGCTCTGTAAAATTCGGTTCAGTTTGGTGCTGATAATTGCCAACTGCGGTTCTTCGTGCTGGTCGATAGACATAAACTCCAAGGCAGGAAGTAATACATGATCTACACCATGTTCTTCCAAATACAATGAGAATAATTTGGTACTCAGCAATTCACCCTGTGCCAGTATATCTTTATTCAATGCCTCACTAAATGAGATGCGCAAAATAATATGTAGAAATTCAAAATGCTCCGAAACCACCTGATTGGCTTTATCTAAGGTAGCAGGTTGATGCAGCAGGTTGCTTACAAAACTGCGGTAATGCGCTTCCAGTTGATCGATGCGTTGTTTGGCTTCTGCTTTATCGCCACGGGAGAGCGACTGGCTAATTTCCACCAAACTATTGGTTGTGCCGCTTAATGCACTCAACACCACCAAGGTGGGAGTATTATCACGAGTGATTAGTTCTTTAACCTGTTGCATTCTTTCGGGTTTACCAACACTGGTACCTCCGAATTTCATTACTTTCATATCTATATTTTTATTCAACTATTTATAGGCAAGTGCCTATTAAAATTCAGTGTGCAAAGGTAGGGGCTGATGGGGTAAGAACAAAACGGGGGGAATAGGGATTGCTTTTCTCCTTAGTGCAGTTGCAGAGGAATAAAGGACTGCACGCTTTGGAATTGTCTTAGCCCCCTAAATGACTGGACTGATTTTAAAATTCAGTTTAGAACCTTAAATTTTTCTTCCTCGTGCAGTCTCTGAGGAACGAAGGACTGCACGCTGAAGGACTGCATGCGTTGGAATGATAACTCCCAATTTGAAATATTGCTCACCTTCCGCAAAGTCCCTCTCTAACGTTCGGAGACTTCGCGGAGAAGAAAATTTCCTCGTGCAGTCTCTGAGGAACGAAGGACTGCACGCTTGGAATGAAAGCTCCCAATTTGAAATGTTGCTCACCTGGCGCAAAGTCCCTCTCTAACGTTCGGAGAATTCGCAGAGAAGAAAATTTCCTCGTGCAGTTGCTGAGGAACGAAGGACTGCACGCTTTGGAATGATAACTCCCAATTTGAAATGTTGCTCACCTGCCGCAAAGTCACTCTCTAACGTTCGGAGACTTCGCGGAGAAGAAATAAATCACAAAGGCCCAACCCCTAACCGATCCGCTATTTCCGCCAACTCTTTTTCAACCGCTTCATGAATCGGTATTCCTTTCTCCATTCGCTCTGCGGCAATTAATCTTTCCGGATCTCCGGGTATTAATACCTTATCAAATCCCGGGGCCGGAGTTGCCGCCCGGAAACGTTCAATCCAATTGTCCATATGTTTCGTAAAATCCGCAGCAGGGCGAAAAGCATCAATCCGCATCGCACCAAAAAAATGACCTAATCCCTTACCCGGCATATTTTCGGGCATGGCTATATAGGCAGGGAATGGCGGTGCCCAAGGGCCATAAGCAGCACCACTTAGAACCGCAGAAAAAATATCTACTATACTGCCTAAGGCATATCCTTTATGACTACCATGTTCTCTATCGCCACCCAATGGCAAAAGGGAGCCTTGCTTTTTTAGTATATGAGCATCGGTACTGGCATTGCCATCTGCATCCTGTACCCAGCCGTTAGGAGTAGCACTGTTTTTTTGTTGCAGCAATTCTAATTTACCATTCGCAGCCGTAGTGGTAGCAAAATCGGCCACAAAGGGCGGTTGCTTACCCGCTGGTATGGCAACCGCAATGGGGTTGGTGCCTAACATTTTTTCTTTGGAGAAAGTTGGAGCTACCAATGCACTGGCATTCGTCATTGCAATACCAATCATATTTTCTTCCAAAGCCATCATTGCATGATAGCCCGCGATACCAAAATGATTGGAATTGCTAACACTTACCCAACCCGTTCCGCAGTTGCGCGCTTTTTCAATGGCAATCTTCATAGCAAAGGGAGCAACCACCAAACCTAATCCGGCATCGCCATCAACTACAGCGGTAGAAGGTGTTTCATGTATAATGCTACATTGGGGAGTTACATTTACCCTGCCGGCATCTTTTAAACGAAGATATCCCTGTAAACGGGCAACACCATGACTATCAATACCACGTAAATCGGCACTTACTAAAACGCGTGCAGCAATTTTAGCATCGGTTGGCGAACAACCAATAACCTGCAGCACCTGCTGAACAAAAGCAGTCAACTTTTCAAATGAATGTACAGCCACGTTACAAAATTCTAACCATTAAAAAGGCAAATCATCGGAAGCACCACTATCCATTCCGGACATCGTTTCCGGACCTGGTGAAGCAGATGTAGGAGGAGGAGTATAGGATGATCCGGAACCAGTATCCGGAGCTCCGGAATTTTCAGCAGATCTGCCGCCTAATAACTGAAGGTTTCCAACACGCAATGTTAATGAGGCACCATTTCTTCCATCCTGGGTAGTATAGGTTCTGATATCAGGCTGGCCCTCTACATATACCTGCGTACCCTTTTTTAAATATTGCGCAACTGCAGTGCGGTCTGTCCAATAAGCACAATCCACCCAAATAGTTTTATCCTTTGGATTTCCCTGCGCATCTCTGCTTTTTTCTGTATGAGCAACCGTAAAGTTGATAACAGTTTTTCCATTCACCGTATTGGTTACGGCATCTCTTCCTAAATGGCCTATAGCCTGCATCCTAACCATAATAAACAATTTTGGTAAATATCAATAAATCGTTCCAATCTGTGCTAAGTATTTTTACCCAATTTTATTGATTCTTGTTGATATATCTAATTCGCAGTTGATTCGCCTAATGCCTGCTCTATAGACTGATGCAACCAATAAATAGTAGTGGGAGCTAAACCCATCGTTTGAAATACCACTTTACCGGATTTATCCAATACTGCATGGGTTGGGAATCCTTTCACTCCATATTGATTGGCTATGGACCTACCGGATGGAATTTGCTGATAATCAAAAGGGGTTTGCTTCATGAATTCCTCTACATTTTCCTTTTCATCCAATGCCACTCCTAAAAAAACAACGTCTTTTCCGGCAAATTCTTTGGTCAATTCATTTAATTCGGGAATTTCCATACGGCAGGGCGGACAAGCTACAAACCAAAAATTCAGCACAACCACTTTTCCCTTTAGATTATGCAACTTTACTTTATCGCCCTTGATAGTGGTGGCAGTGAAGTTATCGGGACTAGTACCCGTTACAAAACTTTTGCTCTCACCGGGTTTGGGTGCAGATTTCATTTTCTCGTTATATACTTCAGGGGATAGCTTAACAATCTTTGCCTGCGTATAATCTGCATTAAAAGTCAAATTATATTTCCCGGAAGCATTCAGCGGCAGCCATTCATCCATCTTCAACAATTTGCCACTTGCATCCCGCACTTCCAGCTTTTCCAAATCAATCACCGGCTGCTTAGGAGTTGCTGCCTCCTGAGAGAACCCTACCATATAACATAACATCAATATTCCCAACAAAATCAGCTTCCCTGTTTTCATAACAATTTTATTTGTTACGAATGTATAAAAAGAAATAGGAAACATCCATTATCAAATGCTAAAACTGGATATACCTGGATTGGTAAACCCCTAGCTACAAAATCGAAAAATTCGAACCGAATCTCTATAAACTATTGAAAAACAAGGCTTTCCGGATATTCGAATCAGTTATTGTAACTTTGCACCCTCAAACAGCAGTAACGGCATGAGTAGAAATGGAAAGATATTGGTTGCCATGAGTGGAGGTATTGATAGCACGGTTGCTTCCTTAATGCTGCACGATCAGGGTTATGAAGTAGTAGGAATTACTATGAAAACCTGGGACTATTCCACCTCCAGCGCTTCATCGAAGGAAACAGGCTGCTGTAATATAGATTCATTCAATGATGCAAGACAGGCGGCCGTTCATCATGGATTTCCCCATTTTATTTTAGATATCCGCGATGAGTTTGGAGACTTTGTGGTTGAAAATTTTGTAGAAGAATATCTGGCAGGCCGCACACCCAATCCCTGTGTTATGTGTAACACGCACATCAAATGGCGTGCACTGCTCAAAAGGGCTAATGCATTGGATTGTGAATTTATCGCAACCGGGCATTATGCTTCTGTACGGCAGCATACCAATGAGCGATATGTTATTAGCAAAGGACTGGATGAAACAAAAGACCAGAGCTATGTATTATGGGGGCTTCAGCAAGATTTGTTGAGTAGAACTATGTTACCTCTTGGCGGGTTTCGTAAATCGGCTATCCGACAAATGGCGGTTGATTATGGATATCCTGAATTGGCAAAAAAAAGCGAGAGCTACGAAATTTGTTTTGTTCCCGATAACGACTACCGAGGATTTTTGAAAAGAAAAGTTGAAGGACTGGAATCAAGAGTACAGGGAGGATGGTTTGTAGATAAGTCGGGAAGAAAATTAGGGCAACATAAAGGATATCCTTTTTATACTATTGGTCAACGTAAAGGGCTGGATATTGCCATGGGTTATCCGGTTTATGTTACTGCAATTGATCCCGAAACAAATGAAGTGGTGCTAGGTGAGGAATCTGATTTAGATAAAACAACCATGCAGGTTAATAAAATCAATTGGATAAAATATCCCGGAATTGAAGCCAATACCGAAGCAATCACCAAAATCCGATACAAAGATCCCGGTGCTTTTAGCTATTTACAACCCGAACAGGGAGGTGTATCCGTTCAGTTTCCTTCAGCAGTGAAAGGCATTGCACCCGGACAAAGTGCTGTTTTTTATGAGGGTGATGATGTAATAGGTGGAGGAATTATTCAGCGTTATTAGCAGCGCCATTTAGTTATACAGTTATTGCAATTGGAGTAGCGCAGCAAATAAAGTGTCTGCCCCTTTGGTATATCCGGTAATTAAACCAGCTTTTATTAAACGAAGCGGATACTTGCTCAATAGCCAGTTCACCCTATCTTCATTTTCACAACGAAAAACCGAACAGGTTATATACAAGAGATAACCACCGGGTGCAAGTGCCGGCAAAACCTGAGTAAGTATTTTCTCCTGTCGGCTGGTATATAATTCAAGCGCTTGTTCCTGAAAATGCAATAGATACTCAGGTGTTCTTCCCCAGGTTCCACTTCCCGAACAAGGAACATCTGCAATAATCAATTGATATTGTTTATCTGTTGATTGATGTTGCGTAAGATCAATCACTTGTTTTTTGTAAGGTTGAATATCTGCTTTAGCAAACCGGTTTACCAGATTATTCAAAATAGATTCCCGCACATCCGAAACCGTTAATGAGAAGTGGGGCAAAACATCCCATGCCAATATAGATTTACCGCCACTTGCAGCACAACAATCCCAAACAGAAAATGAATGAAAACTCTTAACAGGAATCAACTCAAAATAAGATGCAATTTGTTGGGAACTGATATCCTGCACAACCGCTTCTTTATCTAATTCAAGTATTGTATCAACTGAGGTAGCATTTGTCAAAGCCAACGCATGTGCTCCCACCTTTTCGAATGCAATATTTGCTCGGTTTAATTTTTCCTCTACCAATGCATCTTTTCCCTTTCTGATACGGAGAAATAATTTGGGTTGCTGTAAATGACTAATCTGAAAAGCATGATTATCTATTCCTTCTGAAAGAGGAGGTGAAAATGAAAATATAGAATACAAGCCAAGAGTACCCCTTTCTTGCAAATACAATATTTTTTGTTCGACAGAATCCGTTAGATGTTGTACTATCTTTTCCGGTAAAAGCACACTTGCAATGGGCGCTGCCGGAGGATATAATAATATAACTGCCTGCCATTGTAACGCAGGAGTTAATGCGGAAATCATTTTACCTAATCGAAAATATCCATAACAAAGCAGCGCAATCGATTTGCGATCGGTGCCTCCATGTTTTTTATGCGCAGCGAAATATTTTTTTAAGTAAGCAGCAAAGGGTTGCTTGCCATCATATTGAGCAAGTAATGTATTGGCTGTTTCAATATAGCGCACATATCTTTTTGCAAGGGGGGTATCAGCAGAAAAGGTGGCGGCTAACATATTCCGCTTATAATTCTAATAATGATGCAACTGGATCTTTTCCCATCAATAACCAGGAAGGATGTTCGAGTAATTCCTTAACTCTAACTAAAAATCCAACACTTTCTCTGCCATCTATAATTCTGTGATCGTAACTTAATGCCAGGTACATCATGGGTAAAATAACAACCTGACCATTTACCGCCATTGGCCTGTCTTGAATTTTATGCATACCCAAAATCGCACTTTGGGGAATATTGATAATGGGTGTACTCATTAAACTTCCAAATACACCGCCATTGGTAATGGTAAAAGTACCGCCTTGCAATTCTTCTGCAGTCAATTTACTGTCTCTTGCTTTACCTGCCAGCTCTATTACTTTTTTCTCAATATCAGCCATGCTTAAGCTTTCCACGTTTCTGATTACTGGCACGGTTAATCCGCGAGGAGTGCTAACTGCAATACTGATATCGGCATAATCATGAAAAATAATCTGATCTCCATCAATGGATGCATTGATATTGGGCCATTCGGTTAATGCAACTGCACAGGCTTTCGCAAAGAAACTCATGAAACCCAGATTCACCCCATGCAATTCCTTGAACTTATCTTTATGCTCTTTGCGAATGGCCATAATCTGCGTCATATCTACTTCATTAAAAGTAGTGAGCATCGCAGTGGAATTTTTGGCTTCCACCAATCTGCGTGCAATGGTTTTACGAAGATTACTCATTTTATCCTGTCGAACATTTCTCGACATCAATTCAGCACCTTTAAATGCAGTTTTACCCGGATTATTCAAAGCCTGCAACACATCCTGCTTCATGATTTTTCCATGAACACCGCTCGGCTGAATGGCTTTCACATCTACCTGTGTATTGGCAATGATTGCAGATGCAACCGGGGTTGCTTTGGGTTGTTCGGGTGCAGCAGTTTTGGCGGAGGCTGCCGGTGCTGCCTGAATAGGAGCAGGTGCGGCTGTAGCAGTCGGTCTTTCTTCAACAGGAATTTCTGCTGGTCGGGAAGCAGTTTCATCAATGCGTGCCACCACATCGCCAATGCGCAGGTTATCGCCTTCTTTTGCAAGCTGATGCAATAGACCAGCCTGTTCTGCATTTACTTCAAAAGTGGCTTTTTCACTTTCCAATTCAGCAATTACCTGATCTCTTTCTACCCAGGATCCCTCCGAACGAGTCCATTTAAGTAAAGTAACTTCACTAATAGATTCTCCAATAGAAGGTATTTTAATATCAATCATAACAGTTAAATTCAATTCGTTAATTAAACACTGAAAGCGGTTGCAATTATTTGCGCCTGTTCCAATGCATGTATTTTGGCATATCCTGTTGCGGTTGCTGCACTGGCATTTCTGCTGATAACGCCAAAACTAAATGACTTTATATTCATTTGCAGAAAGGATGCGGCTCCCATATTTTGGGGTTCTTCCTGCACCCAAAACCAGGTAGCAGCCTGATATTTGCGTTGCAATTTTTCCAGTTGCTGAATGGGAAGCGGATACAATTGCTCCAATCTTATAATCGCCACATCATTTCTATTTTCAGCAATTTTTTTCTCGAGCAATTCAAAATAAATTTTACCCGAACAAAGAATCACTTTCCGAATACTATCCGGATCGGTTACTCCTTCATCATCTATCACTTCGCGAAAACGCCCATGCAAAATTTCTTTTACATTACTAAAAGTTCCTGGGCTTCTGAGATTGGCTTTGGGTGAAAAATTAATCAAAGGCTTTCTGAATGGCCAAGTCAATTGACGGCGAAGTGCATGAAATAAATTAGCGGCAGTAGTGATATTGGTTACTACCAGATTGAGCTCGGCGCACAATTGAAGATACCGTTCTATTCGCGCACTGCTGTGTTCAGGCCCCTGCCCTTCATACCCGTGAGGTAATAACATGACCACCCCATTTTGCCGCTGCCATTTTTGCTCACCCGCTGCTAAAAACTGATCAATGATGGTTTGTGCTCCATTCGAAAAATCTCCAAACTGTGCCTCCCATATTACCAGCGCATTGGGGTTAGCCAAAGAATACCCATATTCAAATCCCAACACAGCATATTCGCTGAGTAGGGAATTATAAATCCGGAATTTTTGCTGACCAGTTTCAAAATGATTGAGTCGGTTATGGCCTTTATTTGTTTGCTCATCGCGCAATATCGCATGCCTATGGCTAAACGTTCCTCTTTGTACATCCTGTCCGCTCATCCGCACAATTTTTCCTTCCACCAACAAGGAACTATATGCGAGTAACTCTGCTGTTGCCCAATCAATTTTTTGCTCCTGTTCCAATAACTTCATTTTTTCCTGAATCAGTTTCTCAACTTTTTTTAGGGGCTGAAACTGTTCGGGCCATTTCATCAATTGGTGGAACAATTTTGTGAACTGAATTTCCGGAATGCCTGTTTCAGGGGAAGCAATAAAATCATGGGCATGTGCCTTTCGCAAACTTTTCCACGCCAGTTCAGGAGGTTGATAATTATAGGGAAGGGGATTTTGCTTTACCTCATCCAGTCGTTCCTGCAAATCGGACCAAAACTTTTTTTCCATGTCCCTTGCCAGTTGCTGTGCATCAGCTGTTCCACTTTGAAGTAACTGTTGCGTATATAGTTCTCTTGGATTAGCATGTTTTTCAATCAATGCATACAACTGTGGTTGTGTGTACTTAGGATCATCGCCTTCGTTATGGCCATGTCTGCGATAACAAACCATATCAATAAAAATATCACTGTTAAATTCCTTTCGGTAGCGGGTAGCCAGTTCGGCACATTTAACCACCGCTTCGGCATCATCTCCATTTACATGTAAAACAGGTGCCTGCACCATAGCTGCTACTGATGTAGAATAATCGGCACTACGGGCATCATCAAAATCGGTTGTAAAACCTATCTGATTGTTAATTACAAAATGAAGGGTTCCGCCAGTGTAATATCCCCGTAAATTACACATCTGTAAAATCTCATACACAATTCCTTGTCCTGCAACCGAGGCATCGCCATGTATTAATACCGGTAAAATCTTATCGAAATTACTTTCATATAAAACATCGGCTTTTGCACGTGCAAATCCTAACACCACCGGATCCACTGCCTCCAGATGTGATGGATTGGGCATCAGTTTAAGGTGCATGGTTTTCCCGGATGGTGTTGGCACATCACTTCCGTATCCCATGTGGTACTTCACATCCCCACTACCCATGGTTTGATCAATTTGTGCCGTTCCCTCAAATTCACTGAATATTTGCTGGTAAGTTTTTCCCATGATATTTGCCAGCACATTCAACCTCCCTCTGTGGGCCATACCAATAACAACCTCCGCAACTTCTTGCTCTGCGGCAACATTAATAATGGCATCCAATGCAGCAATAGTTGTTTCACCTCCTTCAAGTGAAAAACGTTTTTGACCAATATATTTTGTGTGCAGAAATTTTTCAAAAATCACCCCCTGGTTCAACTTCTCTAAAATTCTTTTCTTCTTTTCAATGGAGAGGGGGGTTGAGAATCCGCTTTCCATTTCCCGTGTAAGCCAATCAACTTTTTGCTGATCAGTTATATAAGTGAACTCTATACCAACATGATGAGCATAGGTTTGCTGTAATTTTTTTTCGATATCCCGCAATGTTGCTCCTGGCATACCAACCAAAGCCCCTGCAAAAAATGAACGGTCCATATCCGTATCCACTAACCCAAAAAAATCGGGTTGTAAATTAGCTCCCCTATCTTTCCGGGCGCGAATTGGATTGGTAACAGCAATTAAGTGACCCTTGTTTCTGTAAGCTTGAATTAACTGATAAACTGCTAATTCTTTAGCAATATCTAAACCTCCTTGGGCAGCAGCAGCAACTAACTGGGCAGCTGATGGTGCTGACGGAGATTCAACTTTGCTTACCCCATGAGAAACCGCAAAATCGAATCCCTCGAAAAATTTCCGCAAATCGGGGTCAACCGAAGTAGGATCTTGCTGAAAAGAACGATATAAATTTTCAATAAATGCCGGATGGGAGTTAGTTATATAGGAAAAGTCTTTCATGATAGGGTAAACGGTTGTTTGCCGGGTGGCAAATATCGGTCAACTATCCCAAACCTCCCCCCTCTTCTATGTTATTTTAGGATAGAAATGCCGGTTTTTTGAATTTTTTTGGGTTTAATTTCACCATTTCATAGGGAATCACTACCTTTGCCGTCCCGAAAAAAATACACCATGGCTAATCACGCAGCTACTAAAAAAGATGTTAGACAAGCTTCTAAACGTCGCGACAGCAATCGCTACTACGGAAAAACTACCCGGAACGCTATCCGTGAGTTAAAGACAAAAGAAGGAGATACAGCATATGCAGATGGACTTCCCAATGTCGTTTCTATGATAGACAAATTGGCTAAAAGAGGCGTAATCCATAAGAATAAGGCAGCCAACTTGAAAAGCAAACTGGCAAAGAAAGCCAACGCCGCAACTAAA
>Ga0214923_10007012_pt1 | contig 12413 bp, 24 predicted proteins | sample LL1510_MetaG_FD_177993 | JGI IMG/M metagenome (GOLD analysis project Ga0214923, IMG submission 177993) | Freshwater microbial communities from Lake Lanier, Atlanta, Georgia, United States - LL-1510 | ecosystem: Environmental > Aquatic > Freshwater > Lake | place: USA: Georgia | collected...
TCCACGTGGAACGGGGTGTGGTGTGGTTGGTGTCTACTTTACTAGACAATAAATAACTAACAATTATCAGCAAAAAAAGACTTGCATATAATTAAACAAATAACTATATGCAAGCGGGGTTAATTTACCGTTGTTGTCAAGTTAGGCAATTTAATAGGCGTTATATTTTTACGCTTGTTAACTGCTTTTTTAGTTTCCTCATCTTGCACTTCACTTACAACGGGTTTTAGTGTCATATTATTTGCCGCGCCTATGTTTTTAAGGTTTACGGGGTTTCCTATAAACGGCATTTTGTACGGCTTATCACTTGAGCCGTTTTTAATTATTTTGCTGTCATCTCCTGCGGTATTTTGAGGTATTGGGTTTACGGGTGGCGTTCCTTTTTCAAAAGGGTTTAAAGGCGTTTGAACGGGTATGTTTACGGGTACGGTGTCAATAACTGTTCCGCCCTGTGGTGGTAAGTTTGTTTTTATCATTCCTACATCTTCAAGCGGCATATTATCATTTTCGCCTTTTGTGGTGTCGCTTGCGGGCGTTTCTTTCATTTTGTAAACATAGTATAGTATAACTATTATTACGGCTGCAATTATTACGTTTTTCATATTGTTTTTTTGTTGGTTTATGCTTTGAATTGTTTTGTAAATGGAAAAGATACGTTTTCGGCTGTTATTGTTCCCGTCATATCAAATGAAAGTTTATTTTGTCCTATTGATTTGAGCAAAGGCAATAAACCCAAAATATTAACATCTAATAAAACGGCTATAGTCTTTTTTTCAAGCCCTTTAAAAGTTACATTTTGATTATATGAGATATTAGCAAAAGCAATTTTATTATTATTGATTTCGGCATAAATAGCCTGTAAATTTACGGGCGTTGTGGTCGGGTTTGTAACGTCTATAATAATTTTAGGCTGTTGCAAATTTGACAAATCTAAGTTTTTAATATTAATTAATAAACTTTGCCCCGTTACTATTTTTTTCGTGTATGTGAAGCCCACATACAATACGGCTATAATTAGCAAGCCTATTATAATTTTATTTGTATTATTTTTCATTTGGTTATTTTAATTTATATTCTATTTCTTTAAAATCTTTAGTTGGTAAATCCTTAATAAACTCTTTGATTTCTGAATAGTTTTCATTTTCTATTATATCCCTAGGTAACACCCATTCATTATTTGCATCTAATATACATTTAACCTCATAAGCATTATTATAAATGCCTTCTATTTGGGATTTTAATTCTATTGGTATAATTATTACTTTTTCCATATTATACTCCTAATGCTGCCCAAAGATTTATACAAAGTGTTTTAAATGTAATATAGTCAAAAGATGAAGACCCATTCCAACTAGCACAATGTATTGCATTACCATCATTAGAATTTGGATTACCATTAAAATTTTGAGAAGTTTCAAACATATTTATACCATCAGGTGTTGTACTTGATGCAGTTCTCGTACTAGAATTATTATCTTTAAAGTTTATATAATTTACATTATTGTTTCTTTTGGTTCCATACACATAATACCCGCTAAAAGTCTGTAAAGTTAAATTATTACTCACAGCCGTACCTAACATATTAGTTCCTGCAAGGGCTGTAGTTCCTATTCCATACGACTGACAATAAAAAGAACCGCCTCGTTGACACCCAATTATTCCTATTGGATAGTTATTACATATTTGTCCAAACGAATTATTATTTTGTAAGAATTTAACGCCTGTTGAAACATTGAAATTTAAGTTTAAATATTTAGTCGTTGTATTTGACTTATATCCAATACTATTGTCCCACGTTAAACCTCCAACATTAGTAGCCAAAACAGAACCAACTAAACTTGTTAAAGCCGCAATTTCATTTCCTTGTCCTTTCCAAATATTTATTCTATCCGCTTCATTAAGAATATTACCATTTAATTCAGCGGGTTTAAAAAATTGATTGTCAAAAATAGTTAATATTGAAGTGCTTATACTTCCACCGTTTGCAATTACCTTATTTTTATAATTAATTGCATAAGTAGATAAATTATTTTTTGGCTTATTGTTATTAGAAAACAATATTGTTTTTCTTTTATTTGCAAACATAGATTAGTGATAATAATAGCTTAAGAAATCGCCCGCGGTTACATATTGAGCGGTTATTTGGTTCAAGTTTGAAACGTTCACGGGTATTGTAGAATAAGGCGGAACAAATATTTTTCCTCCCGAGCGTATTGATACATTTACACCATTTACGGGCGCTATTAAAACAACTTGTTTACAAATTCCGCTCCCTATTGCTGCAAGTTCTGATGTTAAAGTATATATTGTTGATGTATCAAAATTTTGGTTGTAATTGTTATTAGATATAATATTGTTTAAAATATTTTGAATATCAATTGCAATATTACCAATATCCAATTGAATTTGTGATACAAAATCATTAATATTTGTTGTATTTTGGCTACTTGTAGTAATTAAGGGCGTTATAATTGTTTGAAGCCCTTGTAATATACTTTCTTCAACAAAATTTCTTACTTGCGGCATTTCGCAGCAAGGTAAAACAGTAGGTATATAAGGCGCAACCCAACCCGCAACGTTTGGCGTTAATGTATAAGGAACGCCCGCAGGATTTGAATAAACACATTGTGGAAATAAAGGCATATTTTTTTTAGTTTTAAAGTTTAATGATAAAATAAATAAAAACTAGCAAAAGTATTATAAAAAGCCCCGCGTCTGCTAGTATTCCCGCGGTGGGTTTTGTTTCTTTGTTTTCGTCTTTTTGCCCTATGTTTAAAGCTGCGTTTACAGCGTTTAAAATTTGGGTGTCGCTTATTAACTTTTCATCGTTTCCGATTTCCATTTTAAGCATAGGACGAATTAACTTATATAATGTTTCTTTATCCGCTTTTATTGTAGCGTTTGGGTCAATATTAACACTTTGCGCAATAGTATTTATATAATTTAGCGTGTCGTTTTCATTTGGAGGCGCGTAGGTATAAATCAATTTTGCAACTGTATTTTTTTTCCTCACGTTTATTTGCGTTTTGATATTAATTGCGCCCGCTCTCAAACCCATTTCTAAGCTAGTAAATTGCTCAAAATCTTTATCCGTGCTTGGTATCTTTCCCAACCATTTAGCCGAAGTTTTGCGCAAGTTCAAGGGGTTGTTATTTCGCAACCCTCTAGAACGTGTTTTGTCGTTTAAATAAGTAGACATAAGCGCAATTATTTTAATGTTTTTTCGTTACTAGCAAGCCCAATAATAAGCAAGCCTAAGCCCTTGGCAAATAAACTCCAATTTTTTGAAGTAAAGCCCTCTATTATATCGGGTAAACCTGCAACTGTTCCCGCTAAACTTGTTAAATAGCTGTTAATAGCGTTGTGTAAAATCCTGTTAATCATTCTTATTATTTTGGTTTTTATTGTTAGTGAAAAAAGTTTTTTTAATATAATACACTCCCGCGCACGTTCCACAGAAAGCCGAGGCAAAAAATGAAACATTGGAAAATAGCGGGGTTTGTTCCGCAAACTTTCCAAGTAGCCAACCAACGGGGGCAAATAGCGTTAATATTTTTATATTTATTTCGTTCATATTTTTAGCAAACATAAGTAAAAAATATTAAGTAGTATAAAAGCCCGTAGGCAAATTATTTAAACGCGTAAGAATAGTTTGCAAAGTTTCTTTGCGGTTATCATTAAACGCCTTTAAAATAATATCGGGCGCGAATGGGTTTAATTTTTCAGTAAGAAAAGCATATAAACTTTGTTTGTATTTTGCATTGAAATAGTAGGCTAATTGTGAAAGTTCGGTTTTATATTTAATTTTTTCTAATTCGCCTTGTATTGCTTTATAATCAACGCCGCTAATGTCTTTAAATATTCCTACGCTGTTATAAATATTGTCGCGTATGCCGTCTATAATTTGCGGAAATTTTACGCGCGCTTTCATACCCGCGGGCGGTTGTTGGTAATATGTAGGGCTGAAATAGTCGGTGGCTTGTGCCTTGGCTTTTTCAAGTCTTACTTTTTTATCCGTTTCCGTTGGTTTTAAACCTACATTTTCAAGTGTTGTATCTATTGCCTCCGCAAAGTCGCGCGAAATTGTGTAAGCTATTACAATAAGTGCAAGCCCTAAGATAATATAAAGCCCTGTTTTTGCTTGTTTGTCGTTTATGCTAAAATTTTTCATTTATCAATTTTTATTAATTGGTTTTTTATTAATTGTATTCTTTGCAAATTTTCGGGGCTTTTATACAAAACTTTGCTTAGTGCTGAATATGCTTGACTTTGATTGTATCCTTTTTTTAAGTATTGCATAAGCGCGTACAAATCGCACTTCCATTCTGTAGAGTAAAAAAAGTGTCCTATTTCGTGCAATATTATAAACTCTTTTATTTGTTCATTGTATTGCTCAAATAAACGCCCTGTTTGAATTTCGCCCGTTTCTTTATACATACGGGCTTTGCCGTCATAATTGTCATTTTTTACTATATAAAAATCGGCTTTATAAAACCTTTCTTTATTTGGCAAAATTATTCCCGTTGTAGATAGCTTTTTTATTGGTGCTACTTCACTTTTTTGCACGGGTTGGGTAAATGTATAATTGCCACTTTTTACAGCGTTAAACGTGAAATTATTAACGGGCTGTTTAAATTCGCGTTCGTGGTATAACATACCATTGCGCGACACGTTGCAATTTGTGCAAGGTGTCGCGAATGTTATTTTTATATTTTCGTTTCCGTTTGAGTACATTAATTAAAAAGCCCTTTTTTATCCCAACCGAAAAAAGCAATTACTAACTCTCTAAAAGTTTTTTTCTTTCCTCCTTTTCCGTCTTTGCCTCCGTCTCCGCCTCCGCCTGTAATAACTTTTTTAAATTTTCCTTGACTTGCTACTGTTACGCCTCCGCTTCTAAAAATTGGAAAATCTATTGTGAACATATTCCACTTATTGCCGCCCGCGTCATCTCCAATATATTTTACTTTTCTGCGTCCGTTGTATATTTCAGCACCCGCAAAAATTGCAATATCTACAAGGTCGCCCGCTGCAAGGTTTCCGCCTATACTTGCGAAATCTGTAAACATTCCCGTTGCTGTGAGGTTGTCCTGTCCTCCAACCCACAAAATATTACCCTCGCAAGGTTTATCGTTTGGCGGTGGCATTGTTCCCGTTCCTGTTCCTGTTCCTGTTCCCGTTCCTGTTCCTTGTCCTGTTTGTTCTTTTGCTTTTTCCATTATTGCTTTGCCCCAATTATTTTTAAATATTTCATTTATTTTTTTCTGATTTTCGGGTAATTTTTCGGTATTATAATTATTATCACTATAAACACTATTCCAACTTGGCAAAGCGTTTTTTATTTTTTGTCTAACTCCTAAATAGTTTTCATTATAAATATTTTCCGCTGCTAATGGTATGCAAGCAAAAGAGCGATATTTAGCAAAAGCGGGTATTTTCCAAGGTTCTGGATTTACTGCTAAAGCCGCTCTGTGTATTTCTTTTTCCGCGTTGGCTATAATACCGAAAAGTTTATCATTTTTTGTATTTACAACCCAATTACCATTTATTATATCTTGCCCATAAATAGCCGCATTTAATGGGAAAATATCAATAGGCATTTGCACGCTATCCGTTCCGCTTTCGCTTCCTGTTGCGTAAACTCTCCATTCTCTTGTTATTCTTCCAAGTTGATTAACGTCTATTCCTGTAGCTTTCCAACCCTCCATATTAGTCCAATTTTTGTCTAAATCGGTTGTGTTTCCGAAAATAAATTGAAAGAATTGTCCTACAGGCTCTTTGATAAAATCCCACGCGCTAGCAACTCCACAAGCAATACTATAATATTTAGCATTATCACCAAGTTTTTTCTTTATGTCTACCATATCACCAATAGCGCATAAATCAGACATTGTAAATTCTTCCCAAATATTAACTTCTGCCCCGTTTTTTGTTATTGTTCCGTCAGAATATATTTGATAACCTCGCCACTCTTTAACAAGTGTTCCGCCTCCCGTTATTACTGTTTCACTTGTATTTGTTCCTGTTGTTTGGTCGGGGTGCCAAACTCCATTTGCGTCAAAATATCCCGCCCCCGCGTTTGGGTCTCTATATGAATTTGGCGGGTCTACATAATCAAATTTTTTTTTTTCACAACCTTTGCAGCCTCCACAATTACAATCGCTGTCGTAGTTATCAGGTTGCGTAATTCCTATTAAATCAGAAGCAACGATAGCCGCGGGGCTTAAACAATTAGTAAAGCCCAACATATTATTTTTTTGACAATGGTCGTATTCTGCCGCGTCTAAATCATAAGTCGTATAAGCTATTTGCTTGGCTACTTCCATAGGGTTGTTAACCTCTGCCGCGCTGTGAAGTTCGGGGTTTGATTGTATTACGTTTTGCGCTGCTTGCAAATATTCTTTTTGCATTTGAGCATAAACGGCACGCGCTAACGCTTCGGGGCTTGCGTCTGTAATAGCTATTTTATTTTCGCGCAAATATTTTGTGTATTGCGCCAATGTGTTGGGGTTTGCTGTAATAAGAGCGGCAACGGCTGACGCGGGTTGCCCTGTTAATTGTGCGCGCGAAATTATTTTTTTCTCTGCTACTTTTAGCGGCTTGTCTAGTGTTGTGTTGGCGTTTTGTTTCGCGCCTAATTTTCTTTGAATATATTGATACATTTTTTTTGTTTTTTATGTGAATAAAAAAAAGCCCTAAGCCGTACGGCAAGGGCTTTTTACTAATAAATCAAACAACAAATTTTAGTTAATAGTTAACTTTTTGTAAGCCGAAATAAATATAGCCAAATTAATGGTTTCGCTTGCGTTAACTGTTAATCTTAAACCTCTTTCTAAGTCAATCAAAGTTTTTAACGGTATATCAATAATTTTTGATTGGTTTTGATACGGGTTAAAGTACGTTCTAGGGTTGACACTGTTTGTTTCAACCTTGTTTAAAAACGATTGGTAATCAACAAAAATCTCATTATCAATTTGCGCGTCATTTGTAACTGTTAAACGTACCTTTTCAATAATAAAAGGGGTACGGCTTGAAGACTCAAATAAACCTCTGTAGGGTCTTTGACGGCATTGAATAGTCATACTTGCTGCGCTGCTATCAGTATAAACCAAAGCACCCGCGCGGTTAAAGTAAATTAATGAATTTTGATTTGTTGCTGCAACGTCTAAAGCCGTAAACGGGTTTAAAGTTGAAATAGCTGCGCTGTTAACTAACGATACACTATTAATGTAATTAAACAACTGCGCAACTGTAGCCGTTGCTTGGCTGTTTGTGATAGTTAAATCTAATTGCGCTAGATTGTTACCTTGCATACGTGTAACTCCGTCTATAACGGGCGTGTTTGGTTGTGATACGTTTAAGCTAGGCATTGAATTGCTCATTCCGTCAAAGTTTGACGGGTCATAACTTGAGGGGTCGTAATTTTGTGCGTACATTATTTCTTTTCCTCCTTAAATTAAGCTGTTTTTAAAACCTTAGTTTTAATCATGTCGTATGCTGCGATAGCCACTAATACGACAACAAATGTTATTGCGATTTCTTTCATTTTTTTGTTTTTTTAATTGGTTTTTTGTATATTAAACTGTACACAAATGTATTATTAAATAGACATATTGAACAAAATAAAATTATAAAATATTTTTTATGTATTTGATTTTCAAGACCTCTAATTTTTTGGCATAGTGTATGCAATATGTTTGATATATGAAAACAACAATAACACAAATAAAAAAATATATGAATATAGTAGAATATTCATATAGGTACAATGACAATAAAAATATTATTTACATAACAACCGAAGATAATATTTTTACAGCCTTTTTTATAAGCAAATTAATTAAATTTTGCGATGACAGAAATTTAATTTTTTCGTTTAATGACAATCAAGTAATAGTTAGAGAAAGATTATAATAATATGAAAAATTTAGAACAACACACCGAAACATTAAAAAATGAATTCAATCCTAAAAATTATGATTTTATTTATTTTGAACACCCGCAAGACGTTAAAATATTGGTAACTGCGCCCGACAATATTTTTACGCCTATTTTTACAAATGTTTTATCTGAATATTGCAAGTTTTATAAATTAGAATTTGGCATTGTTTTAAACGATTGGACTAAAAAAATACAAATTTCAATCCGTGAAAAAATCTAATATAAAACATTCTGATTTATTCAATACTGAATATATTTTGTACTGCAATAATTTAGCCGTCATACGCTCAAAATTAATACTAGACATTATATTTCATTTGAATATAATTGAACGTAACGAAGTGTTTAAAATTTCGGACGCGGTGGAAAAAAACAAGCGACACGAATTTATTAAGAACAAAAAAAAATATACTATTATTGAACGCTTAAGCGAGCCTATTCAACAAAAGTTATTTTAAAACATTGCAATTTTGCAAGAATAAAAACAAACAAATGTTAATTATGACAAACAAACAAAAAGCGGTCGAGAATACTCCCGCAACAGTAACAAACAATTTACCCGCGGTTTCAAATGAAATTTTTGAAGCGTTCCAAATTGCTAAAACATCAGATGTGCAAGAAATTACAAGCGAGTACAAAACTTTTGAAGAGGGCGAAAGTGAAATGTTATGTTTTATGGGTATGACTTCGACAACTTTCAAAGAGGGCGAAGAACCAAAACCCGCAGCGCGTTTAATGAACGAGCAAGGCGAAAATTTTGTTAACGCGGACGCGGTTGTAATCTCTACACTTTCGCGTATTTCAGAAAATGAAATCCCGTGCATTGTTACAATTACTTGCACAGGTAGCAAAAAGAGTGCAAAAGGTACTTATTCAACTTTTAGCATTAAAAAACACGGGTAAAAAATTTCAAAATGACTATTCAATTTAGGGCGGTATATTGCCGCCCTTAAATTAAATCACAATGACAAAAAAGAAAAAAACATATAAACCAACGGGCAATATATCCCAAGGCATACAAAAAAACGGGCGCGCTTTTTATTACGATGAAAAGGGCGTAAGGGTATCAAAAAAAACCTATGTGAAATATGTTTTTTCAGAGGGCGAAAGCCCCGAAGTATTAAAAACGGCAGAACTTCAAAAACTATATAAACAGGAAGTAAAAAAAGCCGACAACCCTAAAACCTATAAAGTACGTTTGCCAAATGGACAATTTGCGCCTAAAATTATTCAAGACTATGCAAAAAGAATAGCAAAAGAGCAAGGCACAAACGTAAAAAAAATGTTATCTAATAATGAAGATTTATACAAAATTATTATTTCTTTCTCTACTGATATAAATATAGGAGCAACCGCAGAAACTGAAAAAATAAACGGGTATAAATGGGCAAAATTAAAAGTTAACACAGAGGGCGAAGTTGAGTTTGATAAGTCGCAAATTTTAAACACTATTTCAAATCATAAAGGTAAAATATTTATAGGAGAGAAAGAATATACTAGAAGCGAAGCGATAGGCTATTTTATAGAACAAGTATTAATAGACGTTGAAGAAATTACAAATATTGAAAACGGAAAAATACCTTTTTTTGTAGAATACAAATCAAAATATAACGCGGCTGAAAACGTACTATTTTTGCCCGAAAAATGGACAAGTTATATTGTAGGAAGCGACCCGCTCAAACAATTAAACACAGGTAAAAAATCAAAAAAATAATACTATGAATGAAAGCCGAAAAACTAGCGCGCACAGAGCCGAAAACATCAACAAACATTATACGAGAAATGAAAGTTTTGAACGCGTTGAAACAAGATTTTATCATTAAGGTTTCAACTTACACGGCAAGTATTGAATACACCAAAGCAAATAATATAAAATTGAAATTTTTAAGTCAGCAACTAAACAAACGCGCTTTTATTGGAAGCCAAATCGTAAAACGTGATTTATTAAAATTTACGGCAAATGAAATTCCGCAAATAGATGAAAAAAGATTAAATTATTTTTCTCAAAATTTGCGAGAAAGCAATTTTAAAAAAATAATAAATATTGATTTAAAAAACGCTTATGCAACTGTTTTATATAATGACGGCTTTATATGTGAAGATAGTTATAATTATTTATTGACGCTGCCAAAGATTGACAGGCTTGCCGCGGTTGGTATGCTTGCATATAAAAAAGATTGTTTTCAATACAGCGGTGGCAAATTAGTAAATAATTATATTGAAAAGGGCGAATATAGCAGCGTGTTTTTTTATGCAGTTAGAAAAACCCACGAGGTTATGAATGAAATTAGTAAAATACTAGGCAAAAATTTTTTGTTTTCGTGGGTTGACGGGATATATTTTACCGAAGTAAACGAAAATATTTTAGCAGCGTGCCAATTATTAGATAGTTTAAAATATCCGTTTAAAATTGAATATTTAAATAATTTTATTTGCGAAGAAAAAAAAGACTTTTATTTTGTTACTTTTGAAAAAGAAAAAGAAAAAAAGGTTTTTAATATTCCAAAATCTTTAAAAAAGTGGCAGAATGATTTATATGAATTTATAAACGAAAACAAAAATAAATATGACACAATTAACAAAAATTAAATGTACGGGAAATTGTAAAACCTTTGTAGGGGTTACGGCTTCAATTTGTAAAACTTGCGGTTGGAACGAACTAGCAGAAAACAACGGCTTGCAAATATTTGAACGAAACCGAACAACAGCAATAAATCAATTTTTTGACAACATTATTAAAAACCAAAAAAACAAATAAAAATTATGGACGTATTCGCAATGGCAAAACCTATTTTGCTAAAAAAAATGAAATCAAGCGGGATAAAATCTTACTTGCTTATTATTGATGACAACGAGGAAATTTTAACCTTTCCTTATTCAACCAACGTTAAACAATTTATTGACAGCGCAAACGAGCGTATCATTGAATTAAACAAAGCCCTTGAACAATACAAGGAACACACGCGCGAGCTTTTGTTTGAAGTGTCAGCAGCAGAAATAAGACTTGAAGAAACAAAAAAAGAAATAGAACGTATAAACAATGGAAAATAAAGACTTATTCAACGCGGCAAAGAACGCGCAACCCGTAGAACTTGCGGGCAGCCTATCAGATATGACGGGCAACACCGAGGAAACAAATTTTTTGTTTGATACTCCCAAGCCTATAGATGAACAACCAAAAACAACAGAGCAAGCCAAAACAAACGACTTGCCACCAAACCCACAGGAACAAACCCAGCAAACGCGCAATACGTTAAACGGGTCTTTTATTAACGAGGAGTTTGCCGTAATGGTTGCGGATAATGTTATTAGTTTTGTGGGCTCATACGCTTTTACGCGAATTTTCAAAGTACCCGTAAACAAAAAAGAATTTCAACTAGACGCCAAAGAAAAAAATCAAGCGGAACTTATAGCCGCTGAAATACTTAAACAAACTAACATAGATATAAGCAACCCTTACGTCGCGCTCGTTATTTGGGCTATTTCGGTATATGTACCAAAGGTTGCCAACGTAATGGAAACAAAAGCGCCCGAAATAGCCGAGTATAAAGCCAAAGTGGAAAGCGGGGAAATTATAGAGGGAGAAACACCAAAGAAAAAAGACGGACGCGGGAGACCTAGAAAAGTTAAATAATGGAATTTACAGAAATAAAAGCGGGTATGTGTTTAAGACATACGACTACAGGAGAAATAATAAAATTTCATTCGATTGACACCAAAAATGATTTTTGCACCTATTCGTTTTTATTTTCTGAAACAAAAGAAAATAAAATAAAACGTACTAGATTAAGCGGTTTTAAATTACCTATTTTATTAAATTTTTGGGAGGTTACAAAAAAATGAAAAGCGACTTTAAATTATTATACTGTCTTTATTTAATAGTAACAATTTTTTGCACTTTATTATTGATAATAATTTCAAACGTAGCATTGACAAGCTACAAAGAAGGTAATTTATTATTTATTATTTTATTTATTTTCAACTATTTTATTTTATTTCTTAATTGCGCTCTAGCAAAAATATTAAACGACTATACAGAAAATGAAAATTAAAACAATAAGCGAATATTTGTTAATTGATATTGACGAACCGCACAGAAAAGCAATAGTAAAAAATGTTATTGAGCAAAATTTGCAAAATCTTATTACGACTGAAAAAGTAGAAAGCCGCAGCCAAGCGTTATTAAAAGCGTTTGTTTGGAACAAATCGTTTGAGGGCTTTGAACATTGGCACGAACTTTTTATTTATTTTGTAGAGATTGACGGGGCAAAAGCCGCAGACCTCGAATTTTTTAACAAGCGTATTGATATGCATAGAAAAAACAAGAAAAAAAATGAGTAATTTAATATTAGTAATTGGTGGCACCTCCAGCGGGAAAAGCCCATTTGTTAAAAATTTTATAAAGGAAAAAAATTGTTTAGTTTTCGATTTCCAAAACGAATACGGGGAGTTTAATAAATATAAAGAACGCAACG
>Ga0214923_10007013_pt1 | contig 12413 bp, 15 predicted proteins | sample LL1510_MetaG_FD_177993 | JGI IMG/M metagenome (GOLD analysis project Ga0214923, IMG submission 177993) | Freshwater microbial communities from Lake Lanier, Atlanta, Georgia, United States - LL-1510 | ecosystem: Environmental > Aquatic > Freshwater > Lake | place: USA: Georgia | collected...
TGGCCGCACGTCCTTTATCCGATCTGGAGATAAGCAGCCTGATTCAGGCCTTTATCGCAGCGAATCATAACCTCAATTGCACGGTCAGACAGACCGGCTTTAGCTACAATGCCGTCGACAAGTACACACGCAAATGGCGCGCTGGCCAGCTGGCTGATATGCCGGGCGTCCCTGCCTATAATCCGCCAGCCTCCGTCGTGCGCACTCAGCTCGACGACGGCGAGGCTGCCGCACCTGCTGCGGCCGAATCACGTCGGGGCGTACAGAACCTGCGGCGCGAGCGTGACCTGCTGCTCGAAGAGCTGACCGCACTCAAGCATCAGGCAGAGTTATCCCGGATGATCGGCAAGGCAACAATGCAGATCCCTGACTGGGTGCAGAAGCGGCCATCAAAGAAAAGCCGCGTTGCCATTCCTACAGCCTTCCTCTCCGATTTGCACCTCGATGAAGTAGTCCGGCCTGAACAGGTCAACTTCGTCAACGACTACAATCGCGAGATCGCCGAGAATCGACTACGGCTCTTCTTCGATCACGTCAATACCCTGAGTCGTGAGTACCTCTACGGCATCAAATACGATGGGCTCGTCCTGCCGCTCGGCGGTGATCTCTTCTCCGGCATCATTCACGAGGAGCTGGTGGAGACGAACGCCGGCACGATCTTCGAGTCACTGCTTTACTGGGCGGAGCCAATGGCGGCCGGTATCAGGCATATGGCCGACGTCTTTGGCCGGGTATTCCTGCCCTGCGTGGTCGGCAATCACGGGCGACGGCAACGCAAGCCGCACGCCAAGAATCGCCCGCAGGATAACTTTGACTGGTTCTTTGCGCACCTGCTGGCCAAGCTGCTCGGCGGGGACAAACGCCTGACTTTTGCCATATCGCCAGCCGCCGATCAGCCCTATACGGTATACTCGACCCGCTACCTGCTGACTCACGGCGATCAGTTTCGCGGCGGGTCAGGCATTGCCGGGATGTTATCGCCGCTGCTGCTGGGCGATGCCAGGAAGCGCGAGCGCGAGAATGCCGTCAAGCGGCCATACGATTACCTGATTATGGGGCACTGGCATCAGCTTGCATTCTTGCGCGGGCTGATCATAAATGGGTCGTTAAAGGGTTATGATGAATATGCCTACATCTCCAACTTCCGGTATGAGCCGCCGCGGCAGGCCTTCTGGCTGACCGATCCCGATCACGGTGTCACCATTACCGCGCCCATTCACGTCACCGGCGCAAATGAGCAATACACGTCAGCAAGCGGATCTCAGGCCGTGGTCGTAATGGGCCGCACCAAGTAATCAAATATCAGCCGTCAGGCGCAGGAAGGAGCCATCTTGAGCAAGCGCGAGCAACACGGCATCCTGACCTTTCGAGTCTACCCGGAAGGCCGCCGCTGGCATTACGATGTCTACGTCTGGCCCACCGTGGCATCGATGCGCGAGTATGTCAGGCCTCACGCCGCTGACTGGCGCAGCGTGATAGCCTGCGTACTCTGGCCTGTCAACTCGTCTGATCGACCTCGGCGGTATTGCCTGGGTGAGGTGCACTTTTCGCGACGCCACCTTGGCCCGGATACGATCAGCCACGAGGCCACTCACGCTGCTCTACAATGGGCACGCAAGATGGGACTCGTCATAGACTCGGCGGCTGATGCGACTGAGACGGATCCGGACGAAGAGCGACTCTGTGAAGCGATTGGTACGATCACGCATCAGATTCAGGCCGTTTTGCAAGAGCACAAAATACTGACGCAATAAAGCCGCAGTGGTATACTCATTGAGCCTCTTGTTGGTGAGGCGAGGAGGAATACCAATGAACGTCACTATTGCACGCCTGATATACCCGGACGCGCCATCTGGCAGCCTCTCCGGGTATTGCTCTATCTGCGGCGATTATGGAGATACGCATTATCACCGCAATGATCTGCTGACCCCGACATCAGCCAATCTGACGTCTATCTTCGACTTTCATCACCCGCACGTCTGCCGCTTCTGCTCGTCGATCTGGCGTGAGCCGAAGAAGTATCATCGAGCCATATTGGCCACGCCGGAGCAGGTCCTGTTCCCCGTGATCTCAAACGAGAGCGCGACCGAAGAACGACCGACCTGGGGACGTGCCATCCGCGCATTACGGCGGGACGTGCCGCGGGTAATGATCCTGACTACGGATCCAAAGAAGCGAGTCTGGCCATTTGCCCGTATCAGCCAGGGGCCGACGGCGTGGATCTATGTCCACGATCCCAGTCGCGGGTTATCGCAGAATGTCACCATCGACCTTGACCGGCAACTGGCCGCCCTCGGCCTGATCGAGCAGGCCTATGATGCCGGATTCTCAAAGCCTGCCATTGAGCAGAGTCTCTATTCCAGCCACAAGCAAGTGCAAGCTGTCGGCATTCAAGCAACGTCGATTCTGGAGCGGGATCTTGCCGCCATCCGGGGATCGGCTGAATTCATCACCGCGCTGATAATGGCGCAGAAAACAGAAAGGGCATCAACAACGTGAAAACGCAACCATATCGATTCGTTGTACGCGCAACGCAAAGCATCGCTCACGGCGAGGCCGGAGTGAACTCGACCGGGCCAAACAACACAACGCTCTTTGCTCGCGAACTGGCCCTGCTCAACCGCGAGCAGATCAGCGCTTCCGACGTTGACATTCAGGCGTCCATCGACCAGCTGCTGCGTGTCGCATTGGTGCCAGCATCGTCCGTGGAGTTCCTGACAACCCTGACCGGCGGCGAGCTGTTGGCCGTGATCTTTGCATCACAATTCCCCCTGATCTACCGCGGCGAAGGCGAAGGGCTGTTTGCCGGTGCCGAGCGGTATCAATACCTCACGACCCGTCTGGTCGATGCGGCAACCTGCTGCTCGACCCTGCCGACGGCGTGGGCATACGTGAGCCGCAAGCTCTCCCTCTCCCCTCCGGGATCCGGATGGCATCCGCCGCTGCTGGCCTTGTTCTCACTGCCGCCATTCCTTCAATCTGCTGCTTTGGCCGCAACCTTGCGGGCTCCGGAGATGATCGTAATGGGGGCGCGCTTCATTGCCGACGGAATGAAGACCACCAGCTGGCGATATGCCGAGGCTGTCGATCGCGATACCGAGGAGGGCGTGATCTATGAGGCGACCGAGGAACAAGTTCGGCAGCTCGGCGCAAATGATGGCAGGATGCTGGCCGTGCGCATACCAGCCATCTCCGGCAATTCGATCCGTCACAACCTGCTCCGCGCGCCGGGTGCTACCAGGCTGCTGACCGAGCTTGGACTGACCCCGGATCGTGAGATCGTGCCAATCGCGGTCGAACGCTTCCTGTACTCTGGCGGCAATACGGTCAAAGGGGCGAGGGCGCCGGGTGCTTGTGATCTCTATGAGGCAGTCGTCAGGCGCAATTACCCGTTTATCGATGCATTGGGTGGATCCTTCGATCAGTTCCTGCTGACGCGCTCAAACGTCTCCGTTGCATCGTGGATCGTATGCCGGGAAAACAACTGGATTACGGCATCCAAGACTGACGGACAATACACATCCGATGTGTCGATCTTCGATCTGGTCAGTGAGGTCACGCGCACACGGTCTGGTATTGGCGGTAAGGACAAGGAGTCAGGTCAGATGATCTTCAGCTATGAGACTCTGGCCGCACAGACCGCCTTCCTGATTGAGGTCAGCTTCCAGCCATATACCAGCGATCTCACCATTGGCGCTGTAATGCAGGCTATCGACGATTGGCAGGGGTCAGGTGGCACTCTGGGCGCAAAATCCGCTCAGGGGCATTCTGGCTTCATTGCGGAGCATTACAGGAACGACGTCCGTCAGGCATTGGCCGCTGAATATCTATCATACCTGGCCGAGAATCGGGATCGACTCCGACAGGGGCTGATCGATGCTACATTTGGGACGGAGGCTGTCTTATGTGGAGCCTGATGCATATCCCGGAATTCGACGATTACGGCGCACGGATCGGGGAGCTGACCCACCTGCCGCTCCGCGTCACCGTCCGCACTGACACAGCAGTGAGTTGCAATGATCCGGTTGCGCTCGATGGCGTGCTGGCATATGCAATGGTCACAGACGCGCTCAAAGGACGGCCATTCCCGCAGGGGGCTGGCCCGTTCTGGCAACCGCTACCACTCGACTGCATCCGGCGGATCAGCGGTCTGCCGCTATGGGCCAGCACGGATTTCATTCCGTCACATCTCACCAAGTCGATGACGCATATTCACCGCCGCACATCAGACAATCCCTACGCAATGCAGGGCCTGATCCGGACCCTCGACCAGAAGCGACCGCGCCGATATCCCAGCTCATCAGCCGGGCCGTATATGGATTACCGTGTACCGGAGCGGCGCTTTGTAGCTGAGTCGTGGTCGGCAACCTGCATCGGCAATCCGGACGAGGTCAGGCGCCTGCTCGGTCTGGTGCGGCACTTCGGCAAGGGCGGCAAGCGTGGTCAGGGCGTAGTCCGTGACTGGCAGGTCGAGGTCATTCACGACTTCAGCTTCTACCTGCCCGATGGCCGCACTCTTCGACCCGTACCGATCACGGATCCCGGCTGGCAAATTGGCACTCGGCAAGGGTGGACTCCCCCCTACTGGTTGCGCAAAACGTGGCTGCCGTGCATTCCCTCGTCCGTGGCCAGCATTCTATGAGCGTCAAGGACTGGGCTGATTATGGCATCAGGGGAGCGGTGGCAGTAGGAAGGCCTGCTGTCGCTGCTCCCTATCGCCGTCAGATTGATAAGCTGGTGTCACGCGCACTGGCCAGCATCGAGCAGCTTGCAGATCTGACAATGGGCCGCTTCTATTCGGCAGTATCCTTTGGGGCTGATTCGCTGGTCGCTGATAACTTGATGCGGCGCGCTTATCCCGATCGTCCTGCAATGTGGGTGAATCAGGGGCCGCTGGCTGAATGGCCGGATTGCCTTGCGCTCAAGGATCAGATGGTGGCTGGCGGCTTGCCGCTGGTCGAGCTGACTCCTGACGTCACGCTCTATGACTGGTACCGTCAGCACGGTATACCGACGGCATCGGCAATGGATGGCCGTGATGATCAGGCACTAAATGAGGCGCTGATGTATGCACCTATCCGGCGATATCAGGCATCAGCGCAAATGCGTGGCTATGTCTGGGGATTGCGGCACAAGGGTGAGGGGCGGCACCGGCAGATCCTGCTCAACTCGCGCGGTATGGTCTACACGCGAAAAGGCGACGGGCAGGCTGTATGCTCACCCGTCGCGCATTGGACCAAGCAGGAGATATGGGCCTATATCGACCTGCACGCCATACCCTACCCGGCAATGTATGATATCGATCGCAATGAGATCCGCAATGGGCCGCCGATCGGGACCAGCGCGCTCAATATGGGCCGCATCGTCAAGATGAAACAACGCTTCCCGAATCTGTGGCGGGTGATGATTCTGGAGTTCCCGGAGCTTCAGCGGTACACATAGGTTGTCGCATACGCTCCCTGATGGCAATGTAATCGACCAGCACGGCCAGCCGCTTGTAATTCAGCTCGGTACCGACAAATGACCGGCCGTTATCGTATGCGCGCTTACCGATCAAGCCCTGTCCCATACAGAGATCACCAATGCAGCCGTACCGGTGATTAGCCGCCACCCAGGCGATGATCTCGGCCTCGTCCTTGTCCTCAAGCTCGGCATATCGGCGAGTCTGGAAATCGTTGGTTGCGTGGATCACGTAGCACTTATTCTCGCGCCGTCGATAGTAGGTGGAGTTGTAAAAGGTCACGTATCTATAGCGCTCTTTTGCCGCGATCAGGTAGTCAGCTAGGTATTCCTTGCCCATCTCGACAAAGAGCGTTGCCGGGCGGATATCATCCAATCGCCGCCAGAGATGATCAGAGAAGGCGAGAAAATCCATCCCCGGTCGATCTTTCTCCGCTTTGGTGTAGAAGGTGCGCACGTTGCCCATATTCCAGGGCGGATCGACAAAGATGGTATCCGCGCGCCGCATAAAGTCGGGCATCTCAGCGGTCCAATCGCACACCTGAACTACGCTGTCATTTGGCAAGCGAATCTCGCCAGCCATATCGTGCCGCTTATACGCTTCTCCGTATTCCCACTTCATTAGATCTCCTCCATCGACCACGCCGTTGAATAGGCGGCATTCTTGAACAACTCAGCGATGCCGGTCAATTGCTTGTACCGGTGAATCGTCTCCATATCCATCTGCAATCGCTGCCCAATCTCCTCTTCCGATACTCCCTGCTCAATGAGCGATCGCACAAGATCAGCATCGAGGTCGACCTGATGAAAGCCACGTGCAGCGTTAAATTGCTTGGTGGCAATCATTCGCGCTGATATGTCGTGCGTCAGGACGACGATCGGGATCTCCGGGATATCAAGCCACTCTGGCTGACATATCGTCCAGCGGTGAAAGCCGTCGATGATGACGTAACGCTCCTGATCTGCATCCCATATCGTAATAATCGGAAAACAGAATCCGTTGTCGATGATCGACTGGCGCAGCAGCTCCATCTTGTCTGGTGGAACCGAGTTGGGATTGTAGTTGTTTGCCACAACCAGATCGCGCGCAACAAGGCGCGTGGTCAGGCAGGGAAATGTAATCTCCTGCTTCACAGTACCTCCTCGTAATATCTGATCAGCTCTTCACGTGGATCGGGCTTATTCTCGACCGAAAGGTTGTTCTCGTAGTCATTGCAGATCAGCTGTCGACACTGCTGACGCGCGACGTATTCATTGTTGAGCTGGCGATCGAAGCGCCGCACAAAGATGTCTTTCTTCGATGGGTCAGGGTATGTCTGCAACAGGAAGTCGCGGTAGGCGATCCACGACTTAAAATTCTTGGGCAGCTTGCGAGCCCGGAACAGCTTGGCATTCTTGCCCGTCTCCTGAGCGAGAGCAATGCCCTTGATGCGCTTGCATAGTCTGGCGTAGGTCTTTGGCTCAAACTCGGGTAGGTCGCAAAGGCTCTTAAAGCTCCGCTCGTGGATCAGTGACGATACGCGCATCTCATTCAGCGGATAGCCCTTCTTCAGCTGGAAATCGTAGATCTTGCTATAGCGCAGCTTCTCGTCATAGATGTATCGCCAGACATCGGACGTGTTCCAGTCGTACATCGGATATAGGGTAAAGTTGGCGCCCTTTGGGCTGCCCCAGAAAACGCGATGGCCGTTGATGCTGATCGGATTCTTGACCACCGCTCGCCATCGATTCGGCGATTCACCAGCCGCGCGCAGACCGACCAGGAAGGCGGTATTGGTGTAGCAGCGCTCAAAGTTCTCAATGGCATCATAAAAGCCAAAGCCCTTGTTTCGGTCGCGCACGGTCTGTGACTCAAGCGACCACATGCGATGCTGGATTGCGTAGGCCTTCTTCGATCGCATCCATTCCTTGTGCTTGCCTGCTTCCCAGCAGATCAGCTGACCCTCGTCAAAGCTGGTCGCATTCGTGAGCCGAAATTCGATCTGTAACCAAAGCTTGTTGACATTCTCCGGATATAGATCCATGAGATATTCAATCTGATCAATGCTGCTCTGATACATCGCCTCTTCGTCGAGGAAGAAGAGATTGATTCTGCGCCCGCGACGATGCGCCTCGACCATTGCCAGATGAGCCAGCACGGTCGAATCCTTGCCGCCGGATACTGACACGGTGATTGTCTCAAACTGGTCGAAGACGAACGACACGCGCTCACGCGCTGCGTCCAGCACGGTCTTATCCTTGTGATATCGCTGTGCAAACATCGCTCACCCTCCCTGCCCATTCCTGATATCTCTGCAAATACCACTCATCGACCTTCAGGTCAGTGACCAGAGCATCGATCTCTGTCTGATCGGCCAGCGTCAGGACGTCGGCAAAGTCGATCACGTTGTGTGGAAACTCAAACGCTGTATAAGGTCCGGCGGGATACGTGGTCTCTTTGTAGGTAGCCATTCCGGGGATCTTTAGCCGATCGTTCCGTCCTACATAGGACCGCCCGTCGACTATTGCGGCCATCTTAGCCTTGCCGCCCATCAGGTGCAGATGACGCGGGATGGTATGCGGATCCCGCTGGCCGATACCATCAATCAGGCGGCGCTTTTCGGCTTGATATGCCGCCTTCTGTGCCGCGGTCGTCTCAACCCTGACCGGCCGGATGCGGATCTCGACCGGATTACAGACGATCTTGGCAGCGGTCAGGACGTCGGGACTGAACGACTCGCGACGCCATTGACTGCGAGTGTCCCAGTCAAAGAGCGTCATAAAATCATCAATCGTATCGATGATCGGTAATCGCTGAAAGATCAGCTGGTGAGGGGTCTGATTGAGGAAGTGCCGGATGCAGTTATATGTCAGATCGAATCGGTTCTGAGTGCGCAGGCACTCGTTGATGACCAGCAGTGTGGACTGGTCAATCTCTTGTAGTAGCCGGTAAAAATGCTTGTACTGAATGATCTCCGCATACTCGACCATCTCGACATCGTTGATGGTAAGAGTAAACTTCTGCGGGCTCAGTATAACGACACGCCTGATGCCGTTGTCCTGCCGGTATGCGTCAATAATGGCCGTCTTGTTGTGATCGCCGATATAGATCATCTTGCACGTCGCAGGTATATGGCCCAGTTGGTGTGACGGATGGGCGTAAATCCGTTCCGCATAAACCAGGCCGGATAATGCGCAAATACGTCAATGACCCTGATGCCCTGATATGCCGCATCGGTCTCGATTACCTCGATCCGATGATGCAGCAGCGCCAGTCCATATCCACGACCACGATACTCTGGCAGGGTGTATGCGCTGGTCAGTCGCACAATACGCGGTGATATCAATCGCAGGCAGCCGACGCTGACAATGGCATCATCGACCGTATATGACCATATGCGGTAATGCGGCTCGATATGCAGCCGCTCGCGTCGCATCATTGCGTCGATATGATCGACCGATGCGTAATCAGTCTCGCTGATCACCCTGCCTCCTCGGTCGCGGTCGCTTGGCGTTGGCGCGGACTGCATCCGTCTTGCGAGGGCTGCGGGCCTGTCCGCCCTTCCGTCCAGCCAGTTGTCGCTTCTGGCGCAGATCCTCTTGTCGTGCCAGCAGTGCGCGGTACGCGGCGACCAGCTCGGCGAGAGCGGATCTCTCGGGCGTCGTCAGGCGGTCGTCATTCGTCAAAGGGTCGATGTGGTCTAGCATAAGCTCCTAGTATGGTTCTCCGGTTTTGCCGTCCCGGAATAGTAGATGGTCAGTACCGTGCAAGCATCCGCGCTGGAGCTTGGTGTACCCGTAGTTCACTTCTTGCTTGCACTGCGGGCATCCCTGCCCGCTGAAGTCGTGCGCGTAAAACAGATGCACGTTGAAGTGCTCCTGTAGCAGTGCATTGCGCTGCTCTTCGATCTGCCGCTCTATCTCAATCGTTGGAGCAGCAACGCCAGCGTGAATGCGGCTGACTGACCAGCGCGCCGGCTTGGTGAGCTTGCGCGCAATGCCGAGCCGCTGGAAGTGAGCCAGCACGGCCGCAAAAATGACGCTTGCGCAATTATCGGACGATCCCGAGCCGACAGTCACCATTACGACGTGACTATATGCCGTCGTATGAATAGTGAGCGGCGCGTTGAGGGTTGGTGTGAAACGAGCAACGGAGCGAGCGGGCGGTAGCATTGTCGTATCTCCTGTGGTTGTTGGTGGAGGGGGCCGAAGCCCCCGTCATCAGTTAGCGGCTGACGCGCCACGTCTTTGCCCGGCGGGCGCTGATTTTGTATTCCGTGATGGCTGGCCAGCCAAAGTCAGAGGTGCCAGCCGAGCGATCCCACGTCAGCTCGAGGATGCGGCCATCTGCCAGCCGGTATTCCTCACGGCAGACGGGGCCGGATACGCGTCCGACTTCTGAGCAAAGAAGGGTGGCGGTCTGAACGAGAGTGGCGATTGCGGTCTGGTTAATCATTGTCATCTCCTGTGTAAAAAGAGGGGCCGACCGAAGCCAGCCCCGTGTGGTCATTAGGCGCGAACTGCCCAAGCATTGCGGCCCATTGCGTCGCCGCCGATCAGGTAGGTCGCGTTGTTGCGGGTGGCCTCAAGCAGGCCGTCCCCGTGGTTAGCGACAAGCTCGTAACCCTCAGCGCGGAGCGCCTCCAGCAGGGTCTGGCCCTCTTCGCCGATAGCGAAGCCGCGGCCGTCGTTATTGAACTTGGTGTAGAGCTGGTGAGCGTAATGTGAACCCATTGTCGTATCTCCTGTTTTTGTGTATCGGCGGCTCCATTGCCGCTTCGATGAGTGGATAGTATCAAAGCAATGCTTTGCTGTCAACAAGAATCGTACCGCCATGCAAAAAAAATTACGACTCCGGTCTGTGCATCATAGGCGGCGATGGAAAAGGACAAGAACAGCCCGGCATACCACAACGACGCGCACGATGAGATGGAGCGCTCGTGGGAGATCATCGAGGCCGTCTCGGAAGGGACGCTGGAATTGCGCCGAGGTGCTGCCAAGTGGTTGCCGCTGGAGCCAGCCGAGGATCAGCGCGACTTTGCCATACGCCTGCGCCGGGCGATCTTCTTCAATGCCTTTGAGCGTACCCTCCACGCCCTTGTCGGGATGGTCTTCCGCAAAGATCCCGAACTGTCAGCCGACAACCCGCCGCGTATACGTGAGCTTTGGGAGAACATCGACAACGCCGGAACACACGGCGCCGTCTTTGCCCGCGAGGCCTTTGAGCTGGCCTGCAAGTATGGTCACTCGCTGATCTATGTCGATATGCCGCCAGCCTTGCCCGAGGGCTCAACGCTGGCCGATGAGCGCGCCGCCAATCGTCGCCCCTATTGGGTGATGTACGAGGCGGATCAGATCGTCAATTGGCGCGTTGAGTCGACCAATGGCCAGACATCGCTATCTCTGCTCGTGCTCGAAGAAGAGACGCTGGAAGCCGATGGCCTGTACGGGGAAGAGGAGGTATGTCGATACCGCGTACTGCGGCCGGGATCATGGGAGCTATATCGAGAGGTCAAGAACGAACAGACGGGCCGCACGGAATATATCCTCGAAGGCAGCGGACAGACCAGCCTGCCGTATATCCCCGTTGCGCCGATCTATGCTCGCAAGACTGGCATCCTGACCAGCAAGCCGCCGCTGCTGGATCTCGCCCTGATCAACCTGGCTCATTACCAGAAGTACAGCGACTATTCAACATATCTGCATATAGCGAGTCGACCGATACTTTGGTTTCGTGGCCGGGACATCAGCAAGGGCGTGGAAGCGATCGGCCCTTACACCTTCTTTGACGTCGATACTCAGAACGGCACCGTAGCCTTTGCCGAGACCAGCGGCGCTGCCCTCGGTGCAGCCAAGCTCGACATCGAGCATCTTGAGAAGCAGATGGCCGTGATGGGCCTCTCGCTGCTGGCCGGTAGCAAGGTCACACCGCAGACGGCAACCGAGTCTTTGCTCGACCACGCGAAAGAGGAATCCGACCTGGCATCAGCAGCCCGATCCTTACAGGACGCCCTTGAGCTGGCGCTGCAATACACGGCCGCATATGAGGGCATCGAGTCAGGCAGCATTGCACTCGGCTCAACGATGGCTGACCTTACGTTATCCCCTGAAGAGATGCGTGTCTGGATCGATAGCGCCGACAAGGTATTCAGCAAGGGCACAATCTACGAGGTATTCAAGCAGGCCGGGAAGCTGCCCGACAGCTTTGACGCCGAGGCCGAACAACTGGCCATCGAGCGCGATGCGGCATCGATCGGCGATCAGCTCCTGACCGCATTCGATCAGGGTCGCGGATAGAAAAAGTTTCTGGCGCCGGTGGACTACCATCGGCATAACTCCACTGTAGAGGCGGGATGCCTCGATTCACTCATCCGGGAGGGATGATCAATGCCAATCGAACAGATCTTTGAGACAAAGGAAGAAGCTCCTGAGTTCCTTCGTAGCGCGCTGTTGGAGACCGAGGACGGGAAGTTCAAGTTTCAGGCAGAGCTGCCGCAGGAAATCGGGAATCTCAAGAAGACGCTGGATAAGGAGCGCAAAGCGCGCGCCGAGTACGAGGCCAAGCTCAAGCAGTATGACGGCGTAGACCTCGACCAATACCAGGCCGTACTGAAGGCGCAGGAAGAAGCCAAAGCGCAACAGGCGCGTTCTGCTGGCGACTGGGAGACACGAGAGCAGCAGCTGAAGGCGCAGCTCGAAGCAGATCTCCGAAAGCGCGAGAGTCACTATTCAGCCGAGATATCGGGCCGGGATGCAAAGATCGCACTGATGCAGAACGCACTGGAGCGATCACTGATTGAGGCTCAGGCAACGGCCGCCATATCGGCCGCAAAGGGCACACCCGAGTTACTGCTGCCCCACGTGATGCAGCGGGTAAAGATTTTTGAAGAGGACGGCGATTACGTCGTGAAGGTGCTTGATCAGAGCGGTCAGCCACGAATCGCCGATATCAAGGGATCTCCCTTTACGATCAA
>Ga0214923_10007014_pt1 | contig 12412 bp, 6 predicted proteins | sample LL1510_MetaG_FD_177993 | JGI IMG/M metagenome (GOLD analysis project Ga0214923, IMG submission 177993) | Freshwater microbial communities from Lake Lanier, Atlanta, Georgia, United States - LL-1510 | ecosystem: Environmental > Aquatic > Freshwater > Lake | place: USA: Georgia | collected 2015-10-15
GACCTTTGAGGATTTTCTTCGCAAGAGTGCCGGCCGGATAGATCGGGGCACGATTGAAACCGTCGTGTGATAGACCGGGAGATATGTCGTGGATTGGGGTGAAAGAAATGGTCACCTTGCACATCTTTGGAACGACAAATTCCGGTAGAGATTCTGAATCGGCAGTCCATGTGCCCGTGTTCCAGTCCAACGAAAGAGTTTCTATGAAGCCAGCGAGGCCTTTGCCGCCGGCACTGCGGAACGATTTGATGATGGCGTTTTTTTCTGGTTTGAGAAAATCTTCCAAGTTTTGGATGAAGGTTGGCGACGATTCTGTTTGTTTCAAGGCTGCGCCGACCAATTGATTGTAAACACCCAACAATCTTTTCTGTGTTTTAGTCGATGGAGCTTCAATGTCTTCTTTTGTTATTGTTATTGCATAATCTGAGTTTCTAAAAAAGTCTGGATAAAGAAAATCATTACCTCTATCTTTCGACGACATGTTTATATCTTTATCCGCTTTTATTAGCTCTTTTAAGGCAAATAAACTGTTTTTTTGTTCTTCTGTCAACTCTTCAGCTGGACGTTCCACTATGCGACCCGTGTAGACGGGTGCAGAAGGATTTTTGCTAACATCTTTTTTATCTATTTCAAAAAGCATGTAACTTTGGAACGTAACAGCCGGATACACTCTGGGGGTTTCTTTATCAAAACTGTAATTTTTCTTTTTTAGGAATACGGTGTCGCCCTCGAGCCATGGTGCTTCAATTTGAGAAAATTGAAATTTTGCCAATTTTTCGGCAGCCGTCTTATTGAAAGGAACTTCGTCGAGCTTTTTTGTACCCATCTGTGTCTTGTCGTCAGCGGCGCCAAAGATTCTCGAGATGTTGAACTTTGAATAATTGCTAGCAAACAGATCGCCGAGCCTCAACCTAATCATTGGGGAAGCACCGATTTGCTGAGTGAACGGCTTTGTGAATTCGTAATCTCCATTCGACGTCCTAACACCAAGACGTTTCCCCTGGGTCATTTGCGGATAAACCAATGTCGTCAGCTTGTTTATCTTGTCCCACATGATCTGGAGGTCATCGGGTCCTGTGGCGGCGATGACGAAACTCAGGTCAATCCTCCTGGTAGTGTTTTTGTATGTTTTCACAGGGTCGATTCTTCCAAAACCTTCGGTGCTGTCGTAGTTCGCGGTATACGAATCTCCAAGGTTGGTCAAGAAAGCGTGGAAACCGAGGATCTCGTTGGTGCGAAGGTCGTGGAAGTAGAACGGTACATACTCGGCATCGAACTTTTCCTCTATTTTTTCGCGTGTTATGGTGTCTATCCTGCCTTCGGGGGTTGAAGGGCTGTCGAATTTAGTTCTTGAGTTAGCGTAAGTAATTTTTGTGTATAATTCCAGCGATTCCTGTCCGTATGCCAAGGCTTTCGTCTTGGCAGGAAGCGACAGCAGAGATGGTGCTCGGTCGTTTGCCCAACCCAGCTTGATGCTCCTAATGGGATTCATCCTGCCTTGTCCATACAACGCCGGAAGATCATTGTTTTGTCGTGCGGCGGCGGCGATGGCTCCTTCTGAAAAATAGCTGCCGTTGTCAAGGTCTTGTATCGTCAAATTGTTCGAAGAACGAAAGTTTGCGTCCCCGATCTGCCCGAAGATGTTAATGGTCGACACAAACCTTGAGTTTTTTATTCTACTCAACAGCTCGAAGAGTTGCTCGATGCCCGACGTGATGTTTCCTGTGGCAAGCAACTTTCCAAATTCCTCACAGGCAAGAACGATTTCTGACACAGATCTGACGATGGCTCTGGCCATCGTGACGAAATATCCAGGGGACTGGAACGTCTTAACGGGGTTATAGTTTTGATCAACACCAAAGAAGTTCAATGCTCCGACACGGACGGCCTCAGCTGGATCTTTGTGGGTCGGCATGATACCAAAGAAACGTAAAATTCGACTTGAATCTCCGCCTGTCGGAAGAAACATGGAGATGATGTCGTCGGCGGATTCGTAGTTGGCCGATCCGTTGAAGGCGCCCATCCCGAGTCGACCAGAATCCGAATCTTGCTTGGGCTGTCCCTTTTTGAATCGTGGCTTATTCCTCACAGGATTTCCGGCCAAGCCCAGCAGAGCTCCCAACCCGGTTATCACCGTGACGATGACGACGACCATCACGGTGACCAAGGCGATCATCCCGAACGGAGCGAACGACGAAAACTTTTCGAAAGAGCTGTTCAACACACCTTCGAACTTTGATGAAAAATTGAGCAACGTCCCGTTGAACCTCGCCGAGTCCTCGCTGTCGTTCGGTGGGTCGGCCAGGTCCCTTATGATGTTTTCGATGTTCAGCTGTTCGATTGGAAGCGGCACGCCCGCACCGCCCTGACCGGCACCAGGCGCCAAAGCGGCCAGACCCGTCAGAGGATCAAGCGGATCGACGGATTGATTTGCAAGCGCTATTATTTCTCCGGTGGCACGAAGCTGCAAGACGTCTCCGACCTTGGAAAGACGACGAAAGGTGTAGTTTCTAGCGTCATCGTCGGGTGACAGCGATTCGCCAAGCTTCAGTTCGGTCCGTGCAGCGAACGATGCATTTTTTTCGAATATTTTCCGCGGGTCTCCTTCGGGGTCGGACCCGAACGGAGGATCGGCGAACTTGGCGAACTTACCGTCGGGAGCAAGGGGGACGAACGTCCTCCCGGGAGTAAAACGGTTCTTCGTCAGGACCTTGGATAGGTAGGCCTTGACCGGCTCGTTTTGTTCATTGACGAACTTTTCGCCGTTGGCGGCCGGTGGGGCGGCGTCCTTGAGTATCGAATTTCCATCTGGATAATTGTTGACAGATTTTCCACGATTGAAGCTCGAGTCAAGTCCCTGGGCAGCATCGCTGTAGCTCGATGCGAGGTTGGGTTCAAAAGAACCGGGGGAGTTGGCGTTGGTCTCCTTGGGGGAAACGGGGTACCCTGTCACAGGGTCGTTGACGAACAAGTCGGTGTTCGACTCGGGCGGAAGAAACTTGTTGGAAATTTCTCCTGGTACACCTTCCAGGCCGGTCACCTGGCGACGCATGTAGTCCTGTAGGGTGACCTTTGTCACCTTTTGCTGTTCGTTTCCCTTGGATAGGTTGTCGAACGTCCCGAGATCCTTCTCGGTAGCCACCTGCAAGTACTTCTGCCCAAAGAAGTCGTTGACGCCACCGACCGACTCGGCCACCGCCTTGTTGTCGTTTGGGTCTTGTTGATACAGATTCTTGCCTAGAACGCCCTCCGTATATTTCTTGATGGGTTCATTCAAGGTAGTAAACTTGACGTATTTTTCTTCGGCTGGGGCCGCCACAGCTGCCGTCGGAAGCAGCACGTTTCCATCCTTGGCGTTGGGAAGGGATGGATCGTAACCACGTTTGATTCCTTCGGGGGCTGGTGATCCGATTCCGACGGAAGCGAACTTGGATTCATTGTTTGTCTCGTAAGGCTTTGCTGGCGCCCCATTGGGATCCGAAAGCGCAACGTCTGTGACGGTTGTCTGATCTCCCTTGCCGACTGGATATGCGTTCGGATGAGTGGAGGAACCAACGATACCGAGGGTCGTCTTGCTTAGATACTTGGCAAAGGTTTCCTTGGTCGGCTTGGAGATGTCTTTGACGGTGTTGTCAACAGAGATGTCTCCTGGAGACCACTGGCCTTGTTTGCCACCTTGCTGGTCGGGGACACCGACGTCCATGGTGTAAAGTTCACCATCAACGTTTATGCCGCCTGTTCCAGTGTCTTTGCTTTTGTCGGTCATCTGTTGGTTACCTAATCTTTAGATATTGCCTTGCGAGAAGCTTCGGCCACTTCGTCTGGGTGCTCGACGACGAGCTTCTGGGCGTTGAGCATTCCTTCCACAAATTTTAGGTAAAAATCCTCGGCAAAAGCCTTGATTTTTCTCCTTTCGTCTTCCGCCTTGACGGAGGCGAGGCTCTGCTTGTATGCTTCATTTTCTCTAAGGTTTTTTAGCAAAGTCTCTTTTATTGATTTATCCATGGGTTGTTCCTCAATAGCTGTAATTGCTCATGTCGCTTGGCGATCCGCCAGATGTCAACTTGGCTCTTTCGGCATCGGTCTTTATCACCGTGCTCTTACCGTCGCCCTTGACGGCTTCAAGGAGCAGGTTGATCCTTTGCTTGATCACGGAGCTTCCGTTGGTTACCATCACCTTCTCGAGTTCTGTCGCGTCGATGGCGATCCTAAAGTTTACGTGGATGTTGACGTCCTTGGCCTGGACGACGTACTTGCCCATCGTCCCGATGGACTTACCGAACTTCGTGGCGAAGGCACGCAATTTGGTGTCAATGTTCAATTTTGTTCCTTTTGTAAGAGCTTCATCAAGCCTTATTGCTGCGGCGATCATATCTTCCGCGGCTTTTACAGCAGGAACCACTCCCTTTCCGGACAAATCTTCGATCAATTTCGCTGAATCTATAACGCTTTTTACGAACAGCTGCATGCCACCCAATTTTGCGACGATTTCTGGCGTCACGGAATCAGCTATTGCATTGATGTGCTTGGCGATCGAAGAGACGGTCCCCAGGCCAGAGGAAGCCATACTGTTTCCCCACACGAGGTTGTTTAAAACCAAGTCAATTTCGCCGATATTCTTGAGGATAGCGGCCGACTGAGTGTAGCCCTCCATGGAGACGCCCTGGAAAGGATCCTTGAAAAGGGTTATCAATCCTGATACCGCTTTGAAAAATTCATCAATTTTTTTGATGGAATCAATTGAAACGCCGGACATCGAATTGGCGATGCTCGTAACGTATTCCGCCATGTCACCTACGAGGTTGTCGTGAACGACCCAACTTAGAAACGCGTTAACTTGTCCAATGCTGGTCAACATGTTTGTAATGTCGGCAGCGTTGGCATCCCATTTTACCATGCCCTCAAAAGGATTTTTGAAGGAATTGATTAGATCTTTTACGAAAGAAAACATCTTGACTGCCGTTTCCATTTTGGCGCCTGTGCTTTCGTCGACTTGCACACCTTGAATGGCAGCGTTGATGTTATCCATCAGTGGCTTGATCTGAGCTCCAACGCCTTTCAACAATTCGTTTATCTGTGGAATGGCTTTGGAAATCGCATCGGCAGTTGTTTGATCAATACCTTTTGAATCAACTTTTTTACCGCCCATGGCGTCCACAAGCCCCTGGATGAGGTTTGTCATCATCTGTATGATCATAACAGCGACTTTGGAATTTTCGCTTGCGCTGGCAGTATCCACTGCTGCGCTACCTGCCGCTTTCGCAGCAGTGGGGACAACACTCTGCATGCCGGCAGCACCTTGCTCGGCTTTCTTTTTCATATTTTTTGGAAGATCTTCCATGCCGTTGTCCATGCCTTGGACGATATCCTCGCCCATTTCGGCGAATTTTTTAGAAGGTGAACTAATTCCAAAAAAACTCTTGACACTTTGATAAGCGTCCTTAAATGGCTTGGTCACCGTTTCTTTTAGATTTGAAAGTTTTTCCTTTATGCCGTCAACCATGGCTTGGCCAATTTCCGCGAACTTTTTAATAGAAAAGTTTTCTTTGATCCATTCCCACGAACCTTTGAACGGCGATGTGATTTTGTCGAGCAATCCCTTGCCCCATTCGATAAGCTTACTGGGGAGTTCCTTGAATCCACTCCAAATATACGCCAAGACCTCCTTTATCTTTTCCCATGCCTTCGTGTGAGGATCTGTTAGGATGTTCAAGATATCGTTACCCCACACCTTGAAATTTTCCAAAAGACCAGTGAATGTATCCCAAAGGTACGAGACGACACCTTTGATGACTTCCCACGCTTTTACGAAAGGCCATGTGATCAATTGAAAAGTCGTGGTGGCTGCGGTCGTGAAAATATTCACGATGGGTTTGTACACGTTGTTCCACATCCAGGTTTGGATTGTCATGTAAAATTCGAACGCTTTTTTAAACGGCCACAGCAACGCATTGAGCGCCGATTTTCCAAAATCAACGATGGCGTCCCCCATGTCCCTAAACATCTGGGTGATGTTTACCTGCTTGACCGTTTCGTACACGTCCATGAAAAATTTTCCAATTTCCGTGAACAAACTTCCGATCTTTTTGATGATTGGCGCCAACACTATCAAAACTTCGGAAAACCCAAAGGTAAGAATTCCGAGGATGACCCTCAAGATCGGGGAGCTTTTTATTCCCTCGAGGACCATCGATATCTTGTCCAACAACCACCCGATGGCCGACGTCACGTAGGAGAGCAACAAGGGTCCCAATTTGATCGCCAAGTTTCCGACAAACTCAATCGCTCCCATCAAAAAGTTCCACAACGACTCTCCGATTTTTTGGAAAGCTGAGTTTACCTTGCTTTGGTCGCCGTTCCAAATTCCCAACAAAGCGTCACCAATGCCAGCAAAAAAATCAAAGAACGATGAAAACAACTTTTTGATTGAGTCCGAGAACCCTGGTCCAAACCACTTGTCAAGAGTGTCAAACAATATTTTCGACATCTCCGCGACAGATTCGGAAATTTTTGCCTGCAAGTCCTTTGGCAAAAGTCCTAACGTTATCGTGTTGATCAAACCAGTCGTCCCCGCTGCAATCTTGGAAGTCGCAGGATCGAAACCCTTCTTTTGCAGGGTGTCGGAAAATTCTTCCATCGATTTGCTTATGTTTATGGCAGCATCAGCCACAGCCGCCACTATGAAAGTCTTGCCCAAAACCTTCGTCAATGTTGGACCCAAAAGGTTTTTTAGCCCAGTCACAAACCTTCCTGCTAATCCGCCACCTCCACCGGTGAATAATGCCTCTATTGCACCAAGCAATGCAGCTTTCAAAGCACCAAGCAGAGCACCGATCAACATCGTTATTCCGGTCCTTATCGCAAAGCCTGTTGCCATGTACTTGAGCACTTTTTCGCCCATTGGAAGCAACGTACTTTTCATCCACGGCACGGCAACACTTTTGAACTTTTCAAAAGCAATCTGGAATAATCCCACCAAAGAGTCTCTAAGCGCCGGCCAGGCTTGCTTAATGTTTTCAAACGCTTCCGCGAAGACGGGACCGAAGCCGCTGTCAGATCCACCAGCTCCCAGTTTTTTAATGTAGGCTTTTGGATCTTTTATGAATTCGGTTATAGCCAAGGCCACCTTGGTTACTTGCTGCATCACGTATGGAATGGCTTCTCCAATCATGCGAATAATGGCAATAAAAATTTTCTTAAATCCGCCTACGAGCTCTCTGCCCTCTGGGGTGTTACTGTTGAAGTAGTTGAAGAAAGCATCTTGCAATTTTTCCATCAACTTGCCGAATGAGTTTTTGCTGTTGGGATCGCCGATGTCCTTAAAAAATTCGGTGAAGGCCGAAGTTATTTTCTGGGTCATCTGTGTCACTTTTGCAGGATCAAAAATTTTCGTTATTGCCGAAAAAACATCTTTGATGCCAGGGAATAATTCGACAAACTTCCTACCCACCACCATCCCGGCGTTGAAAAAAGCCACGATGGCTCGTTTGATAGCGCTCATCATCTGCATAAACTCGGGTGACATCTCTATCCCCTTCATCACACCGGCTAAGAACCCTCCGAACAATCCTTTGCCGTCTGTCAGACTTTGTCCTGGTTTCAACATCCTTTCCATAGCGTCGGCCAATTTTTCCATGGCTTGAGCCTGTGTCAGAGTCTTCTTCTCGGCCTTCTCGCCCTCTTTCTTTATTTCCTTGAGCGAAACACCATAGTTTTTTGTCGACGTCGCAGCGATGATCGCTTGGTCATCCAGACCCGTTGCCGAGGCGATCATCTTCCTCTGCACGTGGTTGAGCTTCTCTCCTTCGATGCCGGCCTTGCGCATTTCCTTACGGAGGATCTCCAGCTTCTTGTCTGGGGTCTCAGCCTGCATTATCTCCATCGCATCGATGTTGGTACCAAATGCTTCGTTGAGCTTTGAAACGTTGTCTGCCGCGTCGTCGAACGTTCCGAACGCATCCATCGTTCCGGTGATCTTATCTAAAGAAAGACCAAGCTTTGTTGCATATGTGACGGCGATGCCCATTTCCTTGATGGAAACGTTACCGAAGTTTTTGAAGTCTCCGGCAGCCTTCACCAAATCTTTGGAGATCAATTTGGCATCAAGGCCAAATCTTTTCGCCATGTGGTCGGCATGCTTCGTTACATTGACCAGCGTTTGTGTCAAAGGTTTTCCACTATTCTTGGAGATGGAAGCCATCGTTTCCATTCCTTCTGCCGTCAGCCCAAGGCCCTTTTGCAGGGCCACCGCCGCACCTTTAGTTTTTTCAATTTCCTGTGCAAAGCTTCTGAGGTTGGGGCCTGACGAGGCGTACAGCTCCGTCAGCATCTTCAATCTTTCGGCCACGTTACCAAAGATCTGGAACGTGCTTGTGCCAGGAATCGTCAAACTGCTCATCGCCTTGGCGGTGCCCATTATTGCTTTGTTTGTGGGACCTGCCAAGGTTCCAAATTCTTTTCTCATTCCGTTGATTGCTTCGGCCAGCTCACTGATGCTGTTTCCACCTTTGTCGGCCATATCGATCAAGGCACTAAACATCTTGAATGGTATGGCGAGGATGGCCTTGGTGATGCTGAAAGCGGAAGAAATAATAGAACCAAAGAAACTAAGAGTAGCCTTGCTTACGGCCAAAGTTGCTTTGATAGATGCTTTCAATCCATCATAAGCACCAATAAGGGCCCCAAGAGCGATAGAAAGGAGAAAGGAAGTTTTTTTAGATCTATCAAATTCCTTATTTGTTTTTCCAGCCTGCCCGCCCGCATCCCTTATTTGTCCCCCTAAACCTCCGAAATCACCTGATAGATTTCTGACGTCACGTCCCACCAAGATAATGGTGGTGGAAGTCGTCTTGGAGATATCGTTAACACCTCTGAGGGCAAGAACCAGCTGGTTCATGTTTTGAATGGATTGCGTCGATTCAAAGCATTTCATCGCCTCACAAATTTCTGCCATGGCTTTGGCCTGCCCGCGGAGGCTCTCGGCAACCTTTTCTGAATCTACGGCAAGTTTTGCCATGACGGCCGCGATCTCTTGCGCGGCTCGGCTCTGCTCGGGCGTGGGTGCATCTCTATTGACAGCCATTTTTGCCTCGTCTCTCTTCCGTCAACGTCACAACGGCCACGGCACGCCAAAAGTTTTTTCAAACTGCATCGCTGACATATGCTTGATGCCCAGTTTCTCCATGACGGATTCAACCGTGGCACCAGGACGATTTAACTCATCTTGAAATCTTCTAGAAGACAACAAAGCCGAGGCGAGAACCTCGGCCTGTTGCCGTGAACCACGAAACTTTATGTTGACCAATTTACCAACCAACCAAGCAGCACACGAGGCGTAAAAGAGCTTTCCAAAAAGGCTGCTTACATGTAGTTCATTGAGCGGTTGTTTGGTGTCCATCTGCCTCTCTCCGTGGTCGTTATAATGCCACAACTAAATATGGCATCGTAAAAAAGTGGACCTCATTATGTGAAACGTCGAAGACGAGAAGGGGTTTGGGGTCTGGCCTTCCCCTGCATCGTCCTAACATCCGGAGAGTTTTGGTGCAAGGCCTTCGTTTGTGTCGCACCATCGTCGGAAGTTTGTTTCAGTTCCTTCACTATCCTTTCGATGAACCAGCGTTTGTAGGAGACGGGTAGGTTGTATGTTTCCCTCCACAAAAACCCTCCGTAGTACATCAACAAAAAGGAGGGTTCCAGGATCAGTTGTTCTTTATCTTGCGGCTGAAGGCCAAAGAAAGTTGACGCCCAATGGCATGGACACCTCCTCCACATGGCTGCATGATGGACACGTCGTCTCCTGTCGCATGATGACGCCAGGTTCGTTATTCTTGATGTAGTTTCGTAACGCCAAAGAATCACGAGCTGGCATGTGCTTGATGAAGTTGGCGATCTTTGAACGATCTTCGATTCCCTCGATCGACACGATGGAATGCAGAAGGTTTGTCGTGATGTTGGACTCGGTACTCAAACCAAGCTTCTTCTGCTTCTCGTTCATCACGGAGATCTCCTCCTCGTCGCGCCCGGTGAGGAACCTAAACTTGACGATCTTCTTGCTGTATGGCAAAGCAAACTCAAATAAGTTATTGCCGGCAACAACAGGTTCGATGTCCAACCTCTTGATGGGAAGAGACGAAAGATCAAACGCATGCTCCATCTTAGAATTGCACTCACCGCACTCGATCTCTGTATTGTATTCTGGACCGTAACCGGTTATTCTAATCGCCACCATCAAAGCGTTTCGGTCTCCCGTGAGAAGATCGTTGGCATTAATGCTACGATCAATCAAACACGAACGAATGAGCTCCGTGATAACAGTTCCCTTCTTCAATAAAGCACGCGAAGTCAGGATATCTTCCTCGCGAGCAGTCATCGGTCTAATCTCTACCGTGTCGGTCATATGCAGTGAAGAATCTAAAGGATACACCTTTCCATTGGAGGGCAGTGGAACAAGCTCCGTAGGAATATCTAAACCAAACTCTGCCTTAAGCTTGTCGGCTGCCGACTGCATCGGCATCCGAGGATCAATGCCCGTTGGCACATGAGGACTTGAGTTGGAATTACCAAAAATAGCGTTTCGCTGCTCGCGCTGATCTGACATAAGATGTTATATCTCCTCGTACGATTTTATTTTGTATGTCTTGGGATGTAAAATACAGCTGAATTAGAAGAGGAATCTATAGTTATAAACAATCAACCTTCTAACCACGGGATAAGAAATGGGATTAAATCACGCATCGCAGGGTGAGGGCAATAGCACCTCATATGTAATTTCGGCAACTCCATATGTAACTTCATCGACGCTGTCGTTGGGACAGACCAAGGAGATTAGGTTTGGTTACGCAACCAAATTTTTGATTGTAAAAAACTCAGGGCCTACGTCTACGGCCATGGCTGTCGCGTTTACAGAAAATGGTCTCAAGCCAGAAAATTCCAATTACTTCATCCTAAGCGGTTCCGAATCGTTCGGGGCAGACGTGCGAGTAAGCAAAGTGTTTCTTTCGGGAAGCGTGGGGGCTTCGACCACCTTCACTGTCATCGGTGGTCTAACCTTTATACCAGAAAAGAACATGATGCAGCTAACTGGTTCCAACGGCTTTAATGGCGTCGGATGAACCATGGGTAACGGATTTTTTAAAAATCTGGGCAGTATTGGATTCGATCAAGGTTTATCAAGCAACGCCATTGCGATACCGACTTCTGGTCTTCTGCTTCACTTAGACGCGTCTAACAACGTCAGCTATCCTGGATCCGGTACAACTTGGTATGACTTGGCGGATTCTCCAGTCGCAAACAACGCAACTCTGGTCAATGCACCAACATATTCCACAATCAACGGTGGGTATTTCAATTTTTCAAAGTTATCGAGTCAGAGTGCAACTGTGTCGGGCACCGATGTGGTTCCATCAGCAGCATATACAAAAGCAGCATGGTTTAATCTCACTGATACTGTAAGCGACAACAACATCGTCAGTAGTGAAGCTGGTGGACACTTCATGTTTTTTGCCGGTACAACAAAGTTATATTGCGGGCACGCAAATTGGACCTCTGGGCAGGCTTACACACAGTATCCATCGACAACAAATTTTTCAGCAGGAAATTGGTATCTTGTTGTGTTGACTTACACCACGACGGATGGGATGAGCCTATATGTCAACGGCGTATTAGATAGTACTTATACAGCGAACAAAACGGCGCATGTAGGAAATGGCTCAACAAACATCGGTAGATTCAATGTTGGAAATTTTATTAATGGAAAAATTGCGCAAGTGCTGACGTACAACAGAGCGATCGTTGAATCAGAAGTGCAGATGTTATTCAACAACACCAAGGCCCGATTCGGCCTCTGATGTTAATTCATACTCGTTGGTTAAATTCAAAAAGGTTCAACGGCGTTGAACCTTTTTGATGCCATGCTATAAACACTTGCTCAGTATTGTAGAACGCAGTTATCGAAACGAAGCTGGAGGCTGATTTCCATCGGTGCACCATCTTCGTATGTAACCTCTCCAAAGTTTGCTTCCATGATGAAAGCGCCCTTGAAGTCCCAGAGCTCCACGACGGTTCCCACGGGGTCGAGCAACTTCAATTGGATGTCTCTCTTGTAAAAGTCGGCATAGCCGGCGCGTCCCGAGACCGACTCAAAGTGCGTACGCACCCATTCCATCACCTGTTGAGCACCGCTGGGGGCGATCGGGTCGTGCAACGTAACAGTAATGTTGCTGAAAGAAGTCTTGCCGGCAAGATAACGACGGCTGTTGATAAAAGGTACCTCGACTTCTTCGGTCGAGATTGTCGGGCGTGCCGCCGTCTTCACGATGTAGGCGTCGATGCCCTCGATCATCAGTACCCACCGATTCTTGCGCTTCGGCTCAAACTTGTTAGGAATCATCGATGTAACATCAAGTGTCTCAGC
>Ga0214923_10007015_pt1 | contig 12410 bp, 9 predicted proteins | sample LL1510_MetaG_FD_177993 | JGI IMG/M metagenome (GOLD analysis project Ga0214923, IMG submission 177993) | Freshwater microbial communities from Lake Lanier, Atlanta, Georgia, United States - LL-1510 | ecosystem: Environmental > Aquatic > Freshwater > Lake | place: USA: Georgia | collected 2015-10-15
TTGAAGTTGCCCCAATTATCAATGTGCCACCCACAATTGAATTGTTCACGTTGGAATACCACTGATACGTCAGTCCGGTACCCGTAGCCGTTACGGAAAGTGCAGAAAATGCGCCTCCTTGACAAACCGTTTGGGCTTGCAATGATGGCTGTTGCGTGATATTCACAGGATTATTGATGGTAACCGTTGCACTTCCTTGAGGACCCCAACACCCCAAGGCGGTTTGCGCTCTGAAGTAGTAAGTTCCGGAACTGTTAACGGTTTGTGAACTTGATTGAGTTGCTGTTGAGGTACCATTATTCGTAGTGCCTTGCCAATAGATGTTTTCATTTGGATTTGCACTAGCTGTTATTATTTGATTTGAACATGCCGTAGCTGTAGCTGGGGAAACCGTTACTGCCCCTGCAGCCGGATTTACTGTAAATAATCCACTGACGCTTGATGAAATGCTGCATGAAACAGGAGCTGGTTCAGAAACTATACAATAATAATACGTATTACCAACTGTATTGGATGTCGGAGTATAACTGCTTGAGATAGCGCCATTTATTAACACACCCCCAACGTTTGAGTTGATGGAATTCGAATACCACTGATACGTTAGGCCAGCTCCTCCGGAAGCCACCACGGTTAAGGTTGGGAAATTTCCACCAAGGCAAACAACACTAGCGCCAACAGTAGGTTGCTGGGTGATGGCACATTGTGCTAGTATCGTTGAACCTATGAAAAACGTTAAAACAAAGAATAAACTAAACCGCATGAGAATATTGTTTGACAAGATGAAATCGAACGGGGATTAAAAACCGGTAAGTAGTCATAAGGGTTCGGCTCATAGTAGAACGGATTAATTGGTTTTCGTAGTTGAAAATTAAATGCCATACTAGCTTGTAATTTAACTTTTTGGTTTAATGCGTATTGTAACCCGATCGATGAAATGATGGAAATAAAGCTGTAATTACCGACGTTAATCGTCTTTCCGGAATGATCAATCCCGCTTAGCAATCCAAGCGATGGTATGTTATTTAACGTTTGGTTAATTTGAGGGTATTTACCTTCAATATTCCATACACCGGCTTGGTTGGTAAGTTGTATATTCCGAAAGCTAGAGTATCCAATTCCTAGAGATACAGACACCTTTAATTTACTCCCCCTGGTTATGGACTCATTAAGATTCTTAAATCCAAAATCTGCAATAATGCTGCTGTTAAATTGATTGAAATCACATCTCATTTCTTCTGAAAAATCAGAAACAGAAATTGTTCTTGAATAGGAGTTTCCATATGAATCAATAGCGCTATTATTCTCCCAACTCCCATAATCCATTGAAGTCATAGAAGAAATTGTTGCACTCAAAAATCCGCATTGTTGTCTTAAAACTAAGCTTCTCTTTTTACTTACCCATAAATTGAATCGTACACCAAGCTCATACCCCAAGGAAGACTCGGTAATAGTTCTGAATTGATTCCCTATTTGATCTGTCTGGATCAAAGGCTTTAAAAAACGTATGGAGGCAACATTAGAAAAAGCGAAAACAGAGTCGCTTTTTGAGGACAAATAATACTTCTCTTTGACCAACTCTACCACGGTTCGCTCCTCAATTGGAAGCGGTTTGACTACTTCAGGAATAGGATTAAAACAATTTTTTATTGCACTCGTGGCGATATCAAAGTTATTTTTCACAGGACTTCCTTTGACGCATTGCAACGGTCGTATATTAACAAATGCAGACAAAGAACTCGGAATTAATGAAAAATCTTGAGTATTTATATTGTACGGATTGACGACAATGTAATGGAAGGAAGATGCAATTTTATAATCATAAAGCGCTTTGATCTGACTGTCATCACTTCCCTCTAACACGTCGTGTAAAATAAGCAATTTGTCGATGCCTAAACCCGTTGAAAATTCATTAAAAAGCTTTTTGTAATCATCGGCTTCTTTTTCATCGTTTGGACGAATGAGAAAAATGATCAAGGGGTTAACCATATTGGTGGGCAATTCCGTTATACTTTTTTGCTCACTTAACTTCGTTTTTCCTCGATAATCCAATACCTTTTGTGCATGTAATTTAAGGGAAGGCCCATAAATCAAAATGAACAACAATACTATTCTGCGCATGGTGAAAAAACTACAGTATAATCTAAACTTCTACTACTTGAATAAACTTTTCCTTTGGATTTATTAATCGCGTTTATTTTAAACTTATCGTAATCCTCGATGTTTAAGATGCCTTCTGGTATTGTAACCATTCGATACCCTAATTTTTTGGAAGTTGATCGAACCGTATAATTCGTAGAAATCGAATTCCAAATACCCTTAGAATTCTTGCCATCTATGTTAAATTCAAACTCGCTCGCACAAGATTTTAGTAATAATGTGAAATAGCTATTCCCAGAGGAAGCTTTAAAAATTTGATGAAAAGGCGTTGATTCATTAACATATACATACCAACAATCGGTGGATAATCCTTCAACGTGGAGATCTTCAAAACCAGCGTCCTTACATGACGGGAAAACAACATCAACACGATCATCTAAACATGGAGTTGCATCAACTGTTTCGCTTTTAATATTATCATCAACATAAAGACTAGCATTTTTTTCTTGAACACATTGAAACCTGTCGGTGTAAGTTAGGGTGATGTTTAAAGAGTCTACAATGAGCGAATTTTCCTCCTTTAATTTAATGGTTGCTTTACTTGACCCTTGAAAATTCACGATAAGGTTCTCTGCATCAGAAACCTCGAGCTGATCCTTCAAATTTCCCTTGTCCATTGCTTTGTTAACCTCAATAACTTTTCCAGTTGATGAGACTTGCCAATCCAAGGAGAGAGATTCGTTGGATAAAAAGAAAATCACATTGCTGGTGTTTATACTTAGTAATTTGATCTGCGCATTCATTTTTTGAACCAGAGCATTAATGGTTGTCGCATCTTTGATATCCAACGCAATAAACTTAAATTCAGATTCATACCGAGTTCGGTTACTCCAGTCATTGCTGTAAACCAAGGCTGTGTTAGTCGAACCATAATCGGAACAAAGTGTATTAATTAAGGAGCAATTGACTAACGTGTCTATAACTACCAATTTTCTCTTTTTCTTGAAAGAACTATTCGATTTATAAACCAGCGAATTATTAAAAACTTTTAAACTTTTAATGCTATTTTCTTTATTTTTGTAGAGAAATAAGCTATTAAACGCAGCATAATCTCTTTCAGAAATTACATTGCGGTTAACAACAATTACATTGGCAGTTTGGGAAAAAAAATCAAGACTAATGCAAAAAATTAAAATACCCAAAAAATATATAGTTTTCATTGTCATACAATCATCGATTTTTAGAAACACTGCATTTAAACTGATCTGTACTTAAACTGGCATTTTTAAACTTGACATCCGGGGACCCTAAAGCGTTAAGAGTAACTGTAATCGTTCTGCCGTTTACTTTTCCAGGCAAGCTTCCAAGATTCTTTGATGTGGTATTTGGTGGTAAAGGAATCTTACTTAACTCCTGAACTCTTCCGTCATTATCAACATACGTTAAGGTTAGCTCTAAAACACCCTTATACCCATCAAGTTTCCAAGTTAGTTCATTTTTTCCTTCAACCTTATTTAGTTTGGTATCTACCAAGGGACAACCACTTTTATCATAATTTAAATACGAAGCCGTTAATTTACCAATATTCGGACAAGCATCCACATTGTCCATTACACCATCACCGTCTGAGTCCGAAGGACATCCATCATTTTCCGCAGAACCTTTTTTCAACGGGCACTTATCATTAGGGTCTTTTATTCCATCTCCATCGGTATCCTTTAACTTTGGACTTGTATGTTTGGAAATTTCCATAGCATAAGACCACCCATCACCATCTAAATCACAAGATGCGCAATTTTCATTGGGGACGCATGGGTTTAAATCATCGGAATCAGATTTGTTTCCGATACCATCTTTATCTAAATCTCGTTCATTTTTAGTTTTCTCTGGACAGCCTTGATTTCCATTATCACCCTTTACATCTGGACATAAATCACTTACATCTACGACACCATCGCTGTCGCGATCAGAAAGTGGATCATCCTTGGGACCAGAAGAAGGCCAAAAAACAACCAACATTACTATAAGTACGGCTGCACCTAAAACAATTAAAGGAAGGTATTTTTTAAAATTATTCATGTGGATTTACATTATTCCATAAAATTACATAATTCTTTGTAACCTGCTTCGCTTTTTGAGGAAAATACCTTCTCTTTAACCGTTCCTTTGAAAAATCATATTTCTCATATTGAACAAATAACGTTAAATCTCTCGGGAGATTAGTATCTCTATTGCTTAACCTGTAATGATGGTCTATGGTTTGCATGGAAACACCTTTTTTCTTAATGAATTTTTCTTTCTTTTTGCGCATTATACTAATCGTATCAGTAACATCAATATGATCCCAACATGATATATTTAATTGCACTTCTTCATTAATCACCAAGTTATTATCAAAACCATTATCCATCGTTAATCTGAAACGCTGAATCACTTTAGTCAAGAATGCGTTCGTTAGGGGTGTTTTATCGCTTAAAAAAACAGAACTTTTATTCATTCCCTCATCAAAATTGTAGTTGATTTTAAGGGATAAATCATCGTTATCTATGGACTCGTAACAATATACATAAGCCAACGCTTGCAGAATATACCTGTACAATTTTTCTCGCTCATCCTCTGCGACGTATTGGTTAAAAAGGGATTTCACTTCATCCAATGAGCGGTTATTTGCACGAACAAATTGTTCCCTGGAAAAATCCGGAATTAACACCAGGGCAGCCCCTGTTTGAACTTCCGGTGGATTGATGTAGTCCACCATCATTCCAGCTGCAGCGTAAAAGATGTGTTGTTTTTCAGGACTAGGGTCTTTTACCCAAATTTTCAAACCGGGAAGCAATTGATTACCTCCTGCACCCGCATCAATAAAACAAAAACTTGGTTTATGGTAATACCCACCAAATGGTGGTAGCAACAAATTTGCACCATGAAAAAAGGACTTTGCATCGGTTGCATTAGGCCATTTGTAAAACAAGGGTAACTCGAAATCCCTGATAATCTGTGTTGCGGCAGCGCCATTGAACAAAGTGAAGCTCCGCGAATTTATTGAGTCTTGATTGCGAATAAGTCGAATAGGCATTCCGATTTCGCGAAGAGAAAAATTACTTTTGCCTATTAGATGAAGGTCCTCCACATTATTTTTTAACGTAAGGACTTCAAAATTATCCTCATTTTCCAAATATCCAAACCAAGGGCTTCCATCGGGCATCGTATCCGAAGACCAATAAAACCCGTACGTTTTCCGATTTACTGTATAAAAGTTGCTTTGGAAGCCTTTTGAAAAATCCCAAAGTCCAACCCCTTTTTTTTCAAAAGAATAAATGCCTGAATCATCTGTTTTACGCAACACCTCTGCGTAAGTTTCCCATTCCTCCTTTGAAGGTATATGCCAACCTGGTATTGGTTTATCCATCAACATTTGTACAGCGGCCCAATTAAATAATTCACCTGAATAAATTGGAGTTCGCCGAAATTCATCAAGCCCCCCTTTCCAATCAAGTTTATTCCTAACCTCAATAAGTGAATAACGATCTGAAAGCATGGTTGGAACTAAGGCTTGTTTGGCCCATTTTTGGTCTCCTACTTTAAACGCGTCCGCCGCTACGGGCTTAGAATTTCGATTATGAAAATAGTATATTGGTGCTTGCGCATGAAGCGCGAGCGATGAATTAAGTAAAAATAAACCGAACACCAAAAAGAATTTCATAATTAATTTAATTCGAATTTAATCGGTAAGGTAACCCAAGTACGTACTTTCCTACCACCGTTTTTACCAGCTTTCCATAAAGGCATCTTCTCAACTAATTTTACCGCTGCACAATCACAAGCTTTACAACCAGCTAAAGGAGTTGCAACTGAAACATTGGAAATTCTCCCGTCTTTTTCAACTACAAATCTAACTATTACACGACCCTTTATTCCTAAATCAATGGCCTCCTGCGGATAATCAATATTCTCATTGACAAAATTCGCCATTTCAACGAATCCACCTGGGAAATCGGCATCTTCTTCTACGAACGTCTCAATAGCTGGATTATCTTGTGAATACTGAGGTGGATCAAAATAATCATCGCTTTCGTTTGTTACATGCTTGGTAAGAATTTGGTATTGATCTATTACCGCATACTTTGGCAATGAGTAATGGCTTGTTTGCCAATCCAATTCTCCAAACTCCTGCACATCAAGTGAGTTTTCACTAGTTTTGGAATCCAACAATATGGGAAGTTTATTTAAATTAAAATGAAGTGTGAAATCGCACCATCTCAAATCACTAATTTCATTGGGTGCCTTATTAAGACTAGAAGGTAATTCAGAGGCCTTTAGAAAATTTCGATATACAGAATCTGCACTAATAGCTTGCGACAGTGCTAATTTTACAGTAAAACAAATTGCAATTAGGATTAAAGATACTTTCATGGTTAACAGCCATTAGATATAGGCTCTGTTTTTATGTTTGATTTATTTGTCTGGTATAGTGTTTTAATTTTCTGATCAAAAGCTGGGGAGCGATTTGGGCCGTTGTGTTGCCTCCACTCCCAATCGGATTTTTTATACCCTCCCAATCCAATAACAAATGTTATAATAGAGGTTTCCTGCATAGAACTGCCGACCTCTTGTTTGAATTGTTTGACTTTACAAGTCCAAAAAATTTGATTGTTTTTAAAATTATAAAAGTTTAAAGAGCCTTTAAGAAATTCAAAATTGTAATCACAATCAGCATTTAGAGATGAGATATTTTCCAAAATTTCTGCTGGTTCAATATCAGTGACGTTATTATAATTATCTACATAAGATTCAAACCACTCGTATGGATTGAAAATACCACTCATGTAATTGGAAAAAAAAAGATTCAGGAATTCCGTGTGGGATGCTTCGATCATCTTATAATGTCTTTTGTTGTAAAAAGGGATTTTTTCAGTTTTATACAAATCTAATCTCGCGTTGATTGCAGCCAATGTATCATCTAATGATAAATTAGAAAATTCTAAATAATAAGTATCAACATTATTCCAAAAATCTCTACCTCTTTTTTTTTCATTTGGATAATCCTCCTCAAGAATCTCTCGTTTCGAATTTAATATTTGATACTTTTTTTTGATTTCATTACTGAGTTCATATTTGGCATGTAAATCTTCTATTCGGCGAATGCGTATTTCAAACTCCTCTTGAAATTTGAAATTACTAGCTAAAATCTCAGCTTCGAAATCATGCAAATTGTTTATGTACTCCATTTTGGCAATACTGTCGCATTCCCATTCTTCCAAAGCAAATTCTCTTGATTCATCCTCTGTATTTTTGGGCCAAAAAAACAATACTAATAGTGACAATAAAAATGATCCTGAAATGATACCTTTTAATACCCAATATTTTTGACGATTAATTGGCTTACTGGACTTAATAACTGAATCCTCGTACTTTTTTTCTAGTTCATCACAAAGTCTACAATAGCGATCATAGGTAATATATCCTTGATTGAATAATTCTTTAATTTTAACTAATTCGCTTTCTTTTGTTTCAACAGTTGACATTTAATTAAATTATTTATCATACTACTCAGATATTCTTATTCAAATATATAAAAATATACAATCCCCAACAAAATACGTAACCAACTACAAACATTGTATTTTACCCCTGAATGATTATACCCCTACCTAACCATTTATTGAATTGTCATGAAGCGTCAACTGGTCCTTGGGGTAGTTATATCATTTTTTACCGTTTATTGCAGCTATGCACAACTAACCCAGTATTGGGCAATGAATCAATTGCTTTCGTATTCCGGTACTGCATATAATATTGTGAATACATTTCACAATAACGGCTCCTCCATTTCATTTGGCGGCAACTCAACCTCTTTTGGTATGCGTCACCTAGAATATTGCGAATTAAAAGACACCGCCAGCTTTCTATCTTCCATCTCAACCACCGTTCATGAAACCACCCATGGTTTGGATAGCCAAATCCCTTATATGTTTGCCAAACGTGGAGAAAAAATTGATGAACTAAACCTAACAGAGGGGTTTTACATTGATGAAAATATCCAATATTACCTTGTTTACCCCAAAAATCCCCTTTTCCCGAGCATTCAAGTGGTCAACGAAATCCCCACCAACCTTAGAACATTAAGGTTTGAAACGTATATGGTGGCTACACCCCTTCAGTCCACACAAAGCAGTGGGATTATTGGCTTGATGGAAGAATTCAATGCTTACTATCATGGATCAAAAGTTGTTTTTGACTTTTTACCATTATTTAAAGAAAAGTACCCGACCAGAGTTGCTTATAAATGGTCAAACACATTCATCTCCAATGCAGATGCCTACTACGAATTTGATTTTTTTATTAAAGAATACCTGCTTTTTGCCCAATCCAAACACCCGGAACTTTACAATGAACTCAAAAACGACTACAAGTTCAAGCTAATTTATCAAACTATTCGTAGAAATTTCGGCAACATGATTTCGCAGTATGAAAAGAAGTATGACGAATTAGTTAAAACCGACAAAAGTGGTTGGTCTACCTCAAAACACAGTGATATTTACGATACCTTAAACAAGCAAATAAATTCGGATCGCTACCTGTCTATTAAAAGTGATTTTCTTTCAGCATCCCCTTAATTTGCGCACAGTATTCAATCATCGTGATTAGCCCTGCCGAAAACGAGTCCTTAGCTCAATCTAAAATCCATTTCCCTTCGAGATCTTCCACCCCATCCTTCACAAAACACGAATTTCGCTTCGCCATTACATTGCCTTGCCGTATTTTTGCCCTCGAATTCAGTTAGCAACGTTTCGGCATGTTCTCCAACGATTCCATCAATTTCCACCTCCTGAAAGAACGGGCCTTCAACTTGCGCTGGGCCACCGTAGCCGAAGACGTTATTCCCCTGACGGCAGCAGACCCTGATTTTCCCTGTGCACCCGAAATTCGTCAAGCCATCAACGAATATGTCCAATCCGGGTATTTAAGCTACGGTCCCGCAGAAGGACTGTCCCTTTTTCGCGAAGCGCTCCAACACTTCTTTTTATCGAAACGCGCTTATTCCCTGCCCGTAGATCAAATTCTACCCATCGACAGCGCCGCTTTTGGTATCCAACTGGTGTGCAATACCCTTCTCAAGCCAGGAGATGAAGCCATTCTTTTTGATCCCGTAGATTTCCTTTTTTCCTTTTGCATTACCCAAGCCGACGCAACGCCCGTACGATTTCCCATTCCACCTGGATCGCATGCCGTAGATTTCGAGCGCATGGAAGCGCTCATTACGCCGAAAACGAAGCTAATTTGCCTCTGCAACCCCTTGAATCCAACCGGGAAGGTTTTTACCCCTTCAGAACTTTCCGAGCTTGGGCGTATCGCTGTGAAACATAAGCTCTACATCCTTTCCGACGAAATTTGGAGCGACATTGTCTTTGAACCGCATACGTTTACCAGCATTGGCAGCCTTTCTCCCGAAATTGCCAATCAAACCGTAACGGTTTCCGGCTTCAGCAAGGCGTACGGCCTGGCAGGTCTGAGAATTGGCGTCGTAGCCACGACAAACAACCCCTTATTTCAACGCATTTTTGAAACCTCTTTGCACACGTTCACGGTCCACGGAGCAAACGTGCTCGGACAAGTTGCAGGCACAGCGGCACTCACCCACGCCCAAGCATGGCTCACTTCCTATGTAGCCCACCTCGACCGCATGCGCTCCTTGGTAACCAATCGGGTCAACGAAATTAAGGGCTTGCGCACTCTAGCCCCGGAGGGGTGTTTTGTGAGTTTCGTCAACATTGAAGACACAGGGTTTAGTGCGGAGCAATTCCAGGTACACATGCTCGAAAAAGCCCGAGTACTCGTGGTTCCGGGATTAAGCCGATGGTTCGGCCCTGGCGCAGAAGGCTACGTCCGTTTGAGTTTTGCCACCTCGGAACATGTCCTTACCGAAGCCTTAAACCGAATCGAAGCCGCCTTATGAAAGTGGTAATCATCGGTGCTGGGATCGCAGGCCTCGTGCAAGGATTATTGCTGCGCCAATTAGGCTATGAAGTCGTGCTTTGCGAACGAAGCCCTCAACCCAACCACCGAGGTCATGCATTTTTGATGAACGAAGATGGCTTAAGCGTGCTACGACCTTTAATTGAAGCATCCGGAAAGCCCCTCACCTGCCAAAGCGTGGATCTTTTCAGCTTGAAACGTCCCTCGGAGGAGGAACTTATCAAAATACAACTGGACGGTTGGTACTGTTTCAAGCGGGTGGATTTAGTTTCTTACCTTATCTCTTTATTCGGCGAGGAGCACATTCTGTTCGGCTGCGAATTCGACCATTTTGTATACGATCAACACCGAGCTACGCACGCAGTGTTCCACCACGGAATTGAGGTGCGTGGCGATCTGTTCATTGGTGCAGACGGTAGCCGTTCCGCCGTGCGAAAGGCCTTATTTGGTCCTACCCATTTTACGCCTGTGGATGTCAAAGAAATTGTTGGGATTTCTCAATACACCCGCTTATCGGAGTACAAGGTTTTTGAGAAAATTCAATGCCACGACCGCGGTTTAGCCTTTGGAATTATTCCCGCCAACGCCCACCAAAGCGTTTGGTTTATGCAATTCGATTCGCGCTTAGCCTCGGAGAACGACCTCAACCACCCCGAAGGGCTGAAGACTTTTTGTCAGGATATCCTGAGGGATTTTCCCAAGGAGGTGCATGATGTTTTGAACGCCAACGATTTCAGTACTTCGTATGTTTGGAATACCCAAGATTTCGATTTATTGCCCGCTTTCCACCAAAAAAATGTCGTGTTAATTGGCGATGCAGCACACCTGGCCCTTCCTTTTACGAGCGCTGGAACCACCAACGCCCTGATGGATGCATCGGTGCTTACCCATTATTTGAGCCGAGGCATTGACATGAATACGGCTTTTGAAAAATACTATCAAAAAAGAGCCTTACCCTTGGAAGCGCACATAACCCAAGGCCGTATGCTAAAACAAGGGTTTTTAGAACCGCTTAACCATAGCGAACGGGGTTTTATGTTGCCCTTGATTTCCCAAAAATACGCTGCGAAAAAAGACCACGAGGCGAAGCCCTTGGTCCTTGCCTACTTTACGGACCCGATTTGTTCCACCTGTTGGGTCTTTCAACCGCTCCTTCGAAAACTGGGATTGGAATACGGTAAGTACATTGAGATCGTTTACCACATGGGGGGTCTGTTGCCTTCGTGGGAGGCGTATTCCCAAGGAACCATCCATAATCCGGAGGACGCGGCAAGGCTTTGGAACGATATCGCCGATAAACAACATTTCCCTTTAGATGGCGACATTTGGTATGAAGACCCTTTAGAGAGTTCTTACCCATCCTCCATAGCCTTTAAAGCGGCACAGCTACAGGATAACGATAAAGCAGTATCCTTTCTTCGACGGATGAAGGAAATGCTATTCATGGAAAAAAAGAACATCAACCATTGGCGGCACATGGAACAGGCAGCACTCACCAGCGGACTGGATGCAGCATTGCTCAAAAAAGATATGCAAGGGGAAGGGTTGGTGCATTTTAAGCAGGACCTTGACCTAGCGAAAGCGCTAGGGATTCATGTATTTCCAACCTTGCTTTTCCAAGTTGATGGCTTTACACGCTTCAGCCTTCGAGGACAACACCCATACGAACGCTTGGAAGAATACATATTAGCGTATTGTCCACAAGCTAAAAAACAACCTATAACATTGAGTGTGGAATCCTTATTTTCCCTATTCAATCAACTCAACGCGCGTGAAATTGAATTTATCTTGTCGATGGATTCAAAAAACGTTAATCGTAATTTGAATGATTTGGAAAACAGGGGGATTGTGCAACGCTTCCAATTAAAAAGCGCGCAATATTGGGTGAAACTTTAAAAAACAAAAATGTTCATAATGAACCGAGCTACGTTCATAAAAAAGCAAGGTTTATTCATTTGACTTGATTTACAAAGCATTAACTTAGCACAAAAAAGCGTATGAAAAAAATAGTGTTCTTGCTTATTACGTCGTGTAATTTGCTATTCCTAGGATCCGCTGATGCTCAAGTATTGAATACTGAATCCTTTGATGCGGTTCAATTCCTACCAACAGGATGGGCTACCGTAGGAGCTGCACCCAATTGGGCGCGTTCAACAACCATGTCGGCACCCATTACCGCAGGACCTCATACAGGTGCAGGAATGGCGCGTTTTCGATATCCAAATGCAGGTGGAGGGGTGTCCAATACGGAAACCATTGCTACTCCCGTTTTTGATTTAACCGGGAGAGGAAACAATATAGTGCCTTTTTCTTTTTGGATGTATCGAGATTCACTT
>Ga0214923_10007016_pt1 | contig 12409 bp, 12 predicted proteins | sample LL1510_MetaG_FD_177993 | JGI IMG/M metagenome (GOLD analysis project Ga0214923, IMG submission 177993) | Freshwater microbial communities from Lake Lanier, Atlanta, Georgia, United States - LL-1510 | ecosystem: Environmental > Aquatic > Freshwater > Lake | place: USA: Georgia | collected...
CGGATTTTGTGATCGAGACCGATACCGGCAAGCTGATCGTGGAAATCAAAGCTGCCAACGAGGTCGATGACCAGATTGTGCAGGAGAAAAGCCGCGCAGCCGTCAAATGGGTCGGCTTCGCCAACGACCATGCCCAGCAAAACGGTGGCAAGTCTTGGAGCTATTGCCTCGTGCCAGCGGATGCGGTGCAGCCGAGCGCGACACTGGCGGGGCTGGTGGCGCGGTTTAAGGTGGGAGGATAGGCCTAAAATTCTGATTATTAATAGAATTACTTCACTCCGAAGTATTTCTCTTTTTATTCCCCTCAGACCATTTGTTTAAATCCGCGATTTTATATCGGACTGCTTTTTTTAATTTCACAAATTTCGGCCCGCCTCCTTTGCTGCGCATTCCTTGTAGTGTCCTGTGGGAAATGCCAAGAAATTCGGCGGCGTGTTTTTCGTTAATGTGTAAATCGGGATTATTAAAATCAGGTTTTTTGGGTTTTTCTAATTTTTGAGATTTATTTAAGGGCAGGATATTATTTTTCAATTTTTCCGATTTATGGGGATTTGCAGTATTTTCCAAATTTTCAGACTTAATATCAATGATCGGGCTTAAATCCCGTAATAACCTAATTCCTTCAAATTCCAATTTTTTATTTTTTAATTCCGATTTATCCCAATTAACCTCCCCATTTAAAAATAAATCCAAAGGTATTTTAATTGGCTTATCGGTTAATTTGCGCGGGGATGTATAGCCATAGGGAATTAAATCGCCGCGTTTAATCTGCCCTAGAATATCGTTTTGCAAGGCTTGATAGGCGTTTTTATGGGAATTAAAGGTTTGATTTGCGTTTGAAAGAGCGGCAGTCAGTCCGCGAATTAATTCGTTTGCGTTGTTGGCGGGTTTTATATTCTGGGTACTATATTCACCGCTGGTTTTGTAATTCTGAATTAATTCTGGCGCGGCGCATTTAAAAAGGGCCTCATTTAATGTGAGACCATGCAAAAAACTCTTTTCTGAAATTTCCGCTAATGCTGAATTCATTCCTTATAATTATCAGAAATCAATACGAATATCCACCGCAGGTTGTGCGGCGCTACAGTATATCCAATTCCGCAAGAGAGAAGAATCACGTGGTAACTTATTGGTAACTCAGGAATTTTGATGTTTCAGGGCAATTCGCAGGAAACCCGCAGAAAACATGGCGCACCCGTGAGGATTCGAACCTCAAACCTTCTGATCCGTAGTCAGATGCTCTATCCAGTTGAGCTACGGGTGCAATTGCCGCAAGGCATGAAATAAAAATATCCACGCCCTTAAGGCGGTGGAAATTACCCATGAATATCACTTTTGGCAAGTCTTTTATTTTTCCCCGCCGTCTTGCGCAGGCAGGCCGATGATGCCCTATGCAGCATAAAAATCACGGCAAGCTTCGGGCCACGGGCTAAATTCCAGTATTTACACAGTTTTTTTATGGGATTGGGGCAATATGCCCCTTGTCGAACACCGATGGTTTGGTTAATATCGGCCAAATCGGGGTATGGCATCGCCTTAACCCGTTCTATGACGCTTTTGTTTTGGATTCGCATTCCCACATGTTGAGAGAATATCGCACAATGAATCACACCCAAAAATGGTTTAAAACACTGACCGCCGGGGTCTTTGGCTTGCTGCTTGTCGGCTGCGCCAACATGCCGGGCGAATTTCAGCCTTCGCAACGCGTCCAAAATTCGGCCGCATATAACACCACTTATAATGGATTTGGTGTCGGCGCTTATCCGAACAATATTTCGGGCTTGTCCAATTCCGCCGATGGTTATGGATACGGCTATGGGTACGGCGCGAACGGTTATACCCCGCCATACACCATGCCCAATTATGCCGGATCGCAATTTGCGATGATTCCGCCAACACCGGGTGTTATGACCGGAACCGAGGTTAGCCAAAAAATCGAATCCATGCGCGGCGATTTGACATCCTTGCAATCGAATGTCCAATCGAACAGCGATCAATTCCGCGCTTTGCGCGAACAGACCGAGGCGTTAAGCCAGTCTTATCACGGCACCATCGCCGCGATCAGCGCGCGCTTACAGGTTGGCACCACTCCGGGAAATCCGATTTTGGTGCAACAATGGAACGAAGCCCAAGCCCAATTGGACCGGTTGAATGAATCGGTTGGCCGTTTAAATAGCGTGGCAGGAATGGTTGCGTCCAATTCGACGGTAGCCAATTATTTGTTAGAGGCGGCACGCGCTGCCTATAGCATTTCTGGCGCGGTCGACGAAGATCACCGCCAATTGCGCATCATGGAAGACGATATCAACCGCACGGTTGTTATGATCGAACGTTTGCTCAAGGAGTTAAGCGAAGACGTATCGCGGCAAACCGCCTATGTTTCCGCCGAACGCAGCAATTTGACCGCGCTATCTCTGGCGGTTAAAAACGGCGAATTATATGGTATGAGCCTTGCCAATCGCGGGTTCCCAACAACGCCTCCGACATCGGCAGCTTCCCGCCCTTTTGATTCTGCGGTGCAGCCGGTTGTGAGCGAGGCTTTGCCTGACTCCGCTTCTGCACCGCTAATCGTGATTCGTTTCGATAAATCGAACGTGTCCTATGAGCGCGACTTGTACGCCGCCCTAAGCAAGGCCTTGGAACGCAAACCCAGCGCGCAATTCAATTTGGTTGCGGTATCGCCGGGGCGCGGTAACCCCGCCGCTCAATCGCTAAGCAGCAGCAATGCGCGCAAAAGCGCGGAACAGGTGTTGCGCTCGCTGTCGGATATGGGTTTGCCCAGCAATCGGGTGGTGATGTCGGCGAAAACCAGCAGCACCATTGAAAACAACGAAGTTGAACTGTACGTCCGGTAATTACCAATGAGCGATAAATTCAAACGCAATTTCCCGGTGTCTTGGGATGAATTTCACCGTGACTCCAAAGCCTTGGCTTGGCGTCTAATCGAAAAAGGTCCATGGCGCGGCATCGTCGCGGTTACGCGCGGCGGGCTTGTTCCCGCCATGATCGTGGCGCGCGAATTGGATGTGCGGTTTATCGATACCGTTTGCATATCCAGCTATGAGGGCGAAAAAACCCAAGGCAAGATGAATGTTATCAAGGATATTGACAGCGACGGCGAAGGATTGTTGATCGTCGATGATTTGGTCGACACCGGCGAAACCGCGAAAATTTTGCGGCAAATGATGCCAAAGGCGCATTTGGCGACCGTATACGCCAAACCGGCGGGCAAGCCGCTGGTCGATTCCTTTGTGACCGAGGTTAGCCAAGATACCTGGATCTATTTTCCATGGGATTTGGAACCGCAATTCGCCGTGCCATTGGCGGAATCGAAAAAAGCCTAGTCTTTATTTGCCTTAAGGCTCTTTGCCGTAGTTTTTGTGGTGGTGGCTTTTTTTGCAATCTTTTTCTTGGGCGCACTTTTTAGCGAAGTAAACCTGCCTTCGGTGGTGATCAAGGATTTTGAAATATCATTGGCCATGAATATGTGGGCATTAAACGCCACATATACGCCGGGTTTTAAATCTTCCACCTTGGCCATGGCGAATCCCAAATTAAATCCCGCATCTGATTCCGCAAAACCTAATAATGGTGTCATGGCGCCTGTTAAAATTACGGTGACATTCTTTCGTTTGAGATTTCGGTGAATATAGCGAGCGGTTTCCGAAATTGTATAAGTGCCATGAGTGATGATAATTCGGTGGTGTGGTGTGCGTTCGATTATTGTTACCATATTGTCTAAATCGGCGGCGCTTAGCTCGCGGCTGTCTTTCATTACAACAGTTTTATAACTTATATTGCTATAAGGATTTATATTTTTCTTGATAAAATTTTCAATGATGCTGCGTTTTAAAACCTTGCTGGTTTCGGCGATGGAGTTGTATTCAGAATCAATCGTTCCGCCCATATGTAAAAATAAAATATCTTTGGACATCGGTTTGCTATCCTTCGATTGCGATATTGTCGATCAAACGCACGCCGCCAAGCCAAGCGGCGGCAACGATGCGCCCATGCGCGGCTGGCTTTTGCAACGGCGACAGGGTGGTGGAATCGCAAATGCCGATATAATCCACCTTGTCGAATCCGGCGGCGCGCAATTCGCTGATCGCGTCGGCGGTGATGCTGGCGGGATTATCGCCTTGGCGCATGCGCCCCGCGGCTGCGGTTAAAACGCGGTACATCGCCGGGGCAACGGCGCGGTGCCGGGGTTCCAGCAATAAATTGCGCGAGGAAAAGGCCAGCCCATCATCCTCGCGGATGGTGGCGCATGGAACAATTTCAATCGGGATATTCAAATCGCGCGCCATGGCGCGGATCATTTGCAATTGCTGATAATCTTTTTCGCCGAAAAACGCGTGAGTTGCGCCGACGATATTGAATAATTTGGACACCACGGTCGAAACACCATCGAAATGGCCGGGGCGGAAATCGCCCTCCCATGGCGCGGTGACGCCATCGACATGAACCTTGGTTGAATTGCCGTTTGGATATATTTCGCTCTCTGTTGGGCAGAACGCCAAATCAACGCCTGATTTTTGGCACAGCCCGATATCTTGATCGATTGGGCGGGGATAGCGCGCCAAATCATCCGGCCGGTTGAATTGGGTGGGGTTTACAAAAATGCTGACCACGACCCGGTCGCATTTTTTCTTGGCTTGCTCGACAAGGCTAAGATGGCCGATATGCAGCGCGCCCATGGTCGGAACGAACCCTACCGTCAATTTGTTTTGCCGCCATGTTTGCACCGTTTGCCGTACCTCGGCGATGGTTTTTGCAATGATTATTTCGGATGCTGCGGATTTGGCGGCGATGGCGGTCATGTTTCGTCCCTTTGATTACTTCTTTTTGGAATTGGCGATTTTCGATTTCGGTTTTGTGCCAAAACAATTTTCGGCGGCGGGGAATTGGCGGCTGCGCACTTCGGCGGAGAATTGTTTTGCCGCCTTGCCGATGATCGAATGCAAATCGGCGTATTTTTTGGCGAATCGCGGCATGAATTCGGCGTTCATGCCCAAAATATCGTCGATAACCAAAACTTGGCCATCGCAGGCGGGCGATGCGCCGATGCCGATGGTGGGAATGGGCATGATGCGGGTCAATTCGGCGGCGACCGATTCCACCGTCGCCTCGATCACGCAGCTAAACGCGCCGGCATCGGCAACGGATTTGGCGTCGCGTTTCAATTGGGCGATTGTGGTTGGCGTCGTGCCTTGGGCGCGGAATCCGCCGACGCTGTTGACCGATTGCGGCTGCAATCCAATATGCGCCATTACCGGAATGCCGCGGTGCGATAAAAATTCGATGGTGTCCGCCAACGCTTCGCCGCCTTCGATTTTAACGGCGTCGCATCCGGTTTCTGCCATGATGCGGGCGGCGTTGGCGAATGCTTGTTCGCGTGACGCTTGATACGAACCGAACGGCATATCGACAACAACGCAAGCGTGTTTTGCGCCGCGCACGACGGCCGCGCCATGCGCGATCATCATATCCATAGTCACCGGCAATGTGGTTGACATGCCGTAAACCACCATGCCGAGCGAATCGCCAACCAGCAATATATCGACATGCTCGTCCAATATTTTTGCCATTGGCGTGGTATAGGCGGTTAAGCAAACAATCGGCGATTTGCCCTTGCGCGATTGGATCGCCGGAACGGTGATTTTGCCGGAATGCAGCAATGATGGGGGCGGGGATGAATGTGTCGACATCTTTGTACCGTGGCTTGGGTTATATCCGAATGCTTTGCAATAGGCCGGATTCCATCTATACTCCGCTTTTTTAATGAACACAAGAAGATGAATATGACGAATTTATTGCAAAATACCGCACAAAACAGCCATTCTATGCCCGCCCTAAAGCTGGCTTTTAAACAAGACAAAAGGCTGCGCGCGGGCAGCCCCTGGATTTACAGTAATGAAATCGATTGGAATCCCGGCCTAAAATCATTGCCGCCGGGCAGCTTGGTTTCGGTTTACGGCAAGAATGGCGAAGCGTTTGGAACGGCTTTTTTCAACGCCAAAAGCCTGATTGCCGGGCGTATGTTGTCGCGCGATCCCGCGCGGCAAATCGATGCGGTTTTTTTTCGCGGACTGTTTAAAACCGCTTTGCGTTTGCGGGAAAAATTATTTTCCGTTCCGTATTACCGCCTGATTCATGCCGAGGCCGATGGATGCCCCGGTCTGATCGTCGACCGGTTTGGCGATTTATTGGTCATCGAAGTAAACACCGCCGGCATGGAACAATTGCAACCCATATGGCTTGATCCATTGATCGAATTATGCGGCGCAAAAACGGTGTATTTTAAAAATGACAGCCATTCCCGCAGCCAAGAAGGGCTGGAAGCGCGCGAATATTTTCATGCCGGTTCGATCGAGGGGCCAGTTGCGGTCGTGGAAAATGATTTGACATTCTATGCCGATATTGCGGGCGGGCAAAAAACCGGATGGTTTTACGATCAACGCGCCAACCGCCGCATGGTGGGCGAAATTTGCCGCGGCGCAAACACCATGTTGGATTTATACAGTTATTTGGGCGGATTTGCGATGAATGCGGCGAAATCCGGCGTGCGCCGCGCGGTTGCGGTCGATCGTTCGGCCGATGCGATGCGGCTTGCGAAACAATCGGCCGATAAAAACGGCCTTGGGGCGCAATGCGAATTTATCGCCGACCAAGCGTTCCCATATTTGGAACAAGCAGCGTTGGATAATCAAAAATTCGACGTGGTGGTTGCCGATCCCCCGGCATTCGCCAAAACGGCCAAGGACATTCCCGCCGCCAAGGTTGGTTACCGCAAGCTGGCCGCACTGGCGGCGGCCTGTGTTGCGCCGAACGGATTTTTGTTTATGGCGTCCTGTTCTTATCATATGGATTTGGCGAATTTCACCGAACAAGTATCCGGCGGTATTCATAAATCGGGACGTTCGGGAAAAATTTTACGCACCGTATTCGCCGATGCCGATCATCCAACCCACGCCCATTTGGCGCAAAGCGGGTATCTCAAAGGGTTGTTGTTGCAATTAGACTGAGGCGGATGGTTCGCCGTTCGCATTGACATCCGGCAATGATAATTGGAACACCGTTCCATGATCCGACGTTTCAAGCAACAGGATATCGCCGTCATGCGCGCGCATCAAATCGCGCGCGATGGTTAATCCGAGCCCGGTGCCGCCCTTGCGCGTCGATCCGGCGAATGGTTGGAATAGCCGTTCGCGCGCAGTCGGTTTCAATCCGGGGCCGTCATCGGCGATGCGGATGAATGTCATGCCTTGCTTATATTCCGATGTGATGGTGATATGCTGCGCCCCGGCTTGGATAGCGTTGCGCACCAAATTGATCAATACGCGGAACATTTCGTCGCGGTCGGCATGAATTTGCAAAGATTCTGGAATTTGAATATCCAATATTCGCACATCGTCGGATATGGTTTGGCTTTGCGCGACTTCGCGTGCCAATGCCGCCAATGAAAAATGGCTGCGTTTGATTTGCGGCAAGCCTTCTTTGGCGTAATCCAATGTGCTTTCGCATAAATTGTTGGCGCGGTCGATGGCGGCCAATAATCGCGGCGTCAATTTTTGCACATTGGGATCGTCGATATTGGCCAACCGGTCGGATACCAATTGCGCGGTCGACAATATGTTGCGTAAATCATGGTTGATTTTGGTAACCGCCGCGCCCAGCGCCGCCAGACGCGCCTTTTGCCGCAAGGCCATGCGCAGCCCGTTTTGCATATGGGACAATTCGCGTTCGGTCGTTCCGATTTCATCCATACGGCGGCTGGGATGGAACGATTTGGATGGATTTTCCGGATCGATGCGGAATGCGGTCATCGCCGCGCTGATGCGTTGCAAAGGGCCGACCATGTAAAATTGTAATGCGGCGAACACCAATAACGCGGTGATGATCGCGACGCTGACCGACAATTGGATATTGCGGCTAACATAATCGGCCAATGACCGCCGGATCGGCGTTTCATCCAAAATGATTTGTATGACCGCGGCTGAATCTTTGGACGGTATGCCGGAAATACGGATGGCGCGGCTATCGTTGCTCCATAACGCGCTAAGCGATAATTTCGCCAGCGACAATAAATTCGCGTCCATCAAATTGATATCTGCGGTGGATTGCATGATGGGCGTTGTTTTGATGGTATAAGCGCGGCCGTCGCGGTTGAATTGAATGCTATAAGCGTTCAAAGCGTCCAACAAATCCGCTTGGTCGCCCTTGCTGGGTTTGGATATGAAATTATTGATCCAATAGGCGTTATCGATTTTTTGCTGCAATATGTCTTGATAAGACCGCGCTATCGATGGCACCAAAATGATAGCCTCGCTAATAATGACAAAGGCCACCGTAAGCACCAGCACCCGCAAAGACAGGCTATTGAAAAATTTAAAGGCTGGGATGGTCATATGAACGCCAAAACAATAATGGGAGATACCCTTTGGACTATGCCTTATATTTATCAGAAAATGGTTAAACTTGGCATAAAAATACGATATTTCACCGTATTAGCAGGGTGGCACCGGCAAAAACACGTTATTTTCGTGTGCTCAGTTGACTTTTATGGATAAAGTCGGTATATGAGCGAGTCCAAAATAATTGCCAAGTCGCATTGGACAACAGATTTTTTGTGGTAGGGGAGTAAATAACAATGCCAAAAAGAACATATCAACCAAGCAAATTGGTGCGTAAACGCCGTCATGGGTTCAAAAAACGTATGGCAAGCGTCGGTGGCCGCAAAATTTTGTCGGGTCGCCGCAAAAAGGGCCGTAAAGTCCTAAGCGCGTAAATTTGCCATTCATAATGGTGGAATGAGGTTGCAGGACGAGCTCCTGCAATTTTATTTTGTGGATCATGACATTCGCGGTTGCGTCATCTGTTGATCTGAAAATCTGGGACCGCATTCGCGCCTCGGGCGACTTTAAGCGCGCCTATAGCCTTGGCAAAAAATTCTTTACCCCGACATTGGGCGTTTTTATTTTGCCGCACAGTGTCCCATCACGTCCTAAAATCGGTTATGTCGCCAGCGCGGCCAAGGTCGGCAATGCGGTTCAGCGCAATCGCGCCAAACGCCGGATGCGCGCCTTGGCACGGCAATCATTGATGCCGCGCGCGGCCAGCGATTGCGATTATGTGCTGATCGCTACGCCAAAAACCGTATTGGCGGAATTCACCGCCCTACAAAAAGATTTACACGACGCGCTTAGCCGCTTAAAAGTGATACGCCATGACCTATCTTAATAATGCGCTGCGGGCTTTGGCGCTTGGCGCTATCCGGTGCTATCAAGTCGGTATATCGCCGATTATTGGCCCGGCTTGCCGGTTTCACCCATCTTGCTCGGCTTATGCTGCCGAAGCGGTGGTAAAACATGGGGTATGGCGTGGCGTTTGGATGACTGTGCTGCGCCTTTCGCGGTGTCATCCATGGGGCGGGTCTGGGTTCGATCCGGTTCCGGATTCTGAGCGGTATGATAATCATGACAAGGGCTGTAAGTTATGCAAATGAATGAGCAAAGAAATTTGGTTTTGGCGATTATTTTGTCGGCCGTGATTTTGGGCGTATTTGAATTGTTTTTCAAACCCGGCATTGTGGCGCAGCAAAAAGCCTATGTCGCCGCTGCGGTCAATAAACAAGTTGTCGAGCAACAGCAAAAACCAATGGCACGAACCGTGATTGCGCGCGCCGATGCGATTGCGGCCAATCGCCGGGTTATGATTGAAAACGAACATGTCAAAGGATCGATCAATTTAACCGGTGGACGCATCGATGATATGACCTTGTCGACATATCGTGAAACCGTCGATCCAAACAGCCCGCAAATTATTTTGTTGTCGCCGGAAAATACTGAAAATGGATATTTCGCCGATTTCGGATGGGCGGTGGACGAAGCCGCGAAAATCGGCCCGATTCCAGATGCCAACACCGTTTGGACGGCAGATGCCAAAACATTGACGCCGTTACAGCCGGTAACATTGCGTTACGATAATGGCGCGGGTTTGGTGTTTGAAAAAACATTCCGTATCGACGATCACTATATGATTACGGTTGAACAAAATGTCGTCAACCAATCGGGCAAATCGGTCGATGTGCATCCCTATGCCTCTATTGCGCGGTATAACCGCCCGCATACCAAGGATTTTTTCGTGCTGCACGAAGGATTGTTGGGCGTTGTCGGCGACGTGCTTGAAGAAGTGCGTTACAAAGACATCGAAGAAAAAAAGAAGGTCGAGTTTGAATCCACCGGCGGATGGCTTGGCATAACCGATAAATATTGGTTGGTGGCGGTTGCCGCCGACAACGCGCAAAAAATCAATGCGCGTTTTGCCCATACCCGTCCGCAAAATACCGACCGCTATCAAACCGATTACACCGTTGCGGCGCAAACTGTTGCCAATGGCGGCCATGCCAATGTAACGCATCATTTTTTTGCCGGCGCCAAGGAAGTGAAGTTGCTGGACGCCTATGAAAAACAATTGGGCATTCCGCGTTTTGATTTGGCGGTTGATTTCGGCTGGTATTATTTTTTAACCAAGCCGTTGTTTTTGTTGCTGCATTTTTTGGTTGGTTTTTTGGGTAATTTCGGGCTTGCGATTTTGGTGTTGACCATCATCGTCAAGGGCGTGATGTTCCCCGTCGCCAACAAATCCTATCGCACCATGAACAAGTTAAAAGAATTACAGCCGCAATTGCTGGCGATGCGCGATCAATACAAAGACGATCCGATGCGCATGCAAAAAGAATTGGCTGGCTTCTATCAAAAACAAAAGGTCAATCCCTTGTCCGGTTGTTTGACGATGTTCATTCAAATTCCGGTTTTCTTTTCCTTATACAAGGTGTTTTTTGTCACCATCGAAATGCGCCACCAACCGTTTTTCGGTTGGATTCATGATTTGTCGGCGCCCGATCCGACGACCGTTTTCAATTTGTTCGGAATGATCGATTGGATGCCGCCGGCTTATTTCTTGTTCATCCCGCTGCATGTCGGCGCATGGCCGATTTTGATGGGATTCACCATGTGGCTGCAAATGCGCATGAATCCGGCGCCGACCGATCCGGCGCAAAAAATCGTATTCAGCGTATTTCCGTATCTGTTTACCTTTATGTTGGCGTCGTTTCCCGCCGGGCTTGTGATTTATTGGTCATGGAGCAATATTTTGGGCATTCTGCAACAATGGGCCATACGTCGTCATGAACCAAAAACCGCTGCTAAATAACAATCTGGGCGTCACCGCGCCTGATTATCGCGATGCGGAAAAGATATTTTCCGCGCGCTGCGAATTTATGCGCGGGGTCAAGGATGTTAAAAGCTTGCAACAGCTAAGCATGCCGGAAATCGCATTTGGCGGCCGATCGAATGTTGGAAAATCCAGCTTGCTGAACGCGTTGATCGCGCAAAAAGACATGGCGCGCGTTTCCAAAACGCCGGGACGGACCAAGGAACTGAATTTCTTCAATTTGGGTGACCGTTTGATATTGGTCGATATGCCGGGTTATGGATATGCCAAGGTGCCGGAATCCGAACGCCGCAGCTGGGATGCGTTTTTGCCGCAATATTTATCGCAGCGGGATCGATTGAAGCGCGTTTTTTTATTGATCGATGGCCGCCATGGGATCAAGGATAATGACCAAGGCATGATGCACCTGCTGGAACAAACGGAAACGCCCTATCAATTGGTGTTCACCAAAATCGATCAAATCAAATATGAACAAATCGGCGCGCTTTATGCCGATTCTGAACAGCATATTCCAAAAGCCGGTTATGGCGTCCAAACCCCAATTCTGGTCAGCTCTAAAACGCGCGAGGGGGTCGCCGAATTGCAGGCGGTGATCGCGGGCTTGGTCCGTAGCGCGCGCGAGTAACATCGATGACCGCGCCGAAAACTTTGCATCATATTGAAAATTGGATTTTTGATTTGGATAATACGCTGTATCCGGCCGATGCGGGGATCCAGCAACAAACCGATGCGCGCATGCCCGATTACATTATGCGGCATTTTTCGGTCGACTACCCAACCGCGCGCAAAATACAAAAAGATTTTTACATGAAATACGGCACGACCTTGTCCGGTTTGATCCAAGAACATCAAATCGATCCGCATCATTATTGGGATTATATTTTCGATATTGATTATGCGGCGTTAAAACATGATTTGGCCTTTGCCGAGGCGTTATCCCGGCTGCCCGGGCGTAAATATATCTATACCAATTCCCCCAAATCCCACGCGCAAAAAGTATTGGATGCCATGGGTGTTACCGGACATTTTTCCGGCATTTTCGATTTGACCGCCGCCGATTTTATATCCAAGCCGCAAATCCAAAGTTATCAAAAAATGACAGCTTATTTCAATATCGATCCTGCGCGTTCGTTATTTATGGACGATGTGGCGCGAAATTTGGTTCCGGCGGCGC
>Ga0214923_10007017_pt1 | contig 12408 bp, 16 predicted proteins | sample LL1510_MetaG_FD_177993 | JGI IMG/M metagenome (GOLD analysis project Ga0214923, IMG submission 177993) | Freshwater microbial communities from Lake Lanier, Atlanta, Georgia, United States - LL-1510 | ecosystem: Environmental > Aquatic > Freshwater > Lake | place: USA: Georgia | collected...
TGTCTTCGTGTTCTCGTCGAGTAGCCTCTTTCGCCGCCGCCCTCGCCGTCCCGTCCACGTCCAAGTACCCAAAATCGTACGAGACCGAGATGGGTTTCTGGCTCAGCCCCATCGCGTACTCGAACACGGTCTTGTTGGCTTCCACGAAGGTTCCTTCTTCGTCCGTTCCTACGCGAAAGACAGGCTTGAGACCTTTTTCTTTCTGTTTCTTTTCCCAGGCGTCTTGTTCGGCATTTCCCATTCGGTTGAACGCCGCGCGCGTCAAATCAGGGTTTGTTCGGAACGCGACGCCAAGTTTTCCCCCGCGTCTGATTCCCTCCTCGACGAGCTGGCGCCACGTTTTCGTCACTCCGTTGTGGTTGACGCGCGCGTCGAGCAGGGCATCGCGTCGTGCTGCTTGTGCGACGCTCACGTCCGGCTTCCGAGCTTGGTCCATCACCCCATCCCACGAGTGCGCGAGGAGGACGGCAAACTCCTCTTCCTTTTCCGATTCCGGCGGTCCGTACAGCGCTTCGCGTACGGCGGTCATGTTCGGCTTGATTCCCACGTCTCTCGCCGCCTTGGCGAGCGTTGGCGACCAGTTCGCTTGTCGCTTTTCGATGGCGGCAACCATCTTGCGCGCCACCTCTTCCGCCCGCGATTCCGGCCAAGCCACTTTCCCTTCGCGCGCGGCCTTGCGTAGCTGCTGGGTGTACGACGCCAGGAACGCATCGCGGAGCCGTTCTCGCTCGTCCGACTGCGCGGGCGGGGGCATCGCCGCATTTCGCACGGCCTGCTCAACGAGGTTCGTCGCCACCGCACGCAGGTTGGGCTCCAGGTCCGACCAGAGAGAAGGAGCGAGCGTGCCGAAGCGATTTTCCACGACACTACGCGCAGCGGCGAGGAGAAGATTGACGATATCGTTCCTGTCCATGGTCTTTTCCCTTCCCGACTTTACGACAAGCGACTTCGCGGGCGACTCGCTGCCGCCCGCGTCCTCATCTCGCGCCGGATTTTTACTTGGCCAGGTTTTTCACGGCGTTTGCCACAGCATCCGAGGACAGTACCTTGGTCATGGCGGCGATGATTTCGGCTTGGAGCGATTCCCTCTCGGCGGCATCGATCGGCCTCTCTTGCGCGGCTTTTGCTGCCTTTTCCTGGGCTTCGGTTGCCTCTCTCGCCGCGCGCGCGGCCTCCTCCGCTTTCGCTTGCGCCTCGGCCTGGGCTCGTTTCGCCTCCGCCTCGGCCTGGGCTCGCGCCTCCGCCTCGGCCTGGGCTCGCGCCGCCGCCTCGGCCTTGGCCTTGGCCTTGGCCTTGGCCTCCGCCTCGGCCTGGGCTCGCGCCTCCGCCTGGGCTCGCGCCGTCGCCTCGGCTCGGGCTCGCGCCTCGGCCTGGGCTCGCGCCTCGGCCTGGGCTCGCGCCTCGGCCTGGGCTCGCGCCTCGGCCTGGGCTCGCGCCTCGGCCTGGGCTCGCGCCTCGGCCTGGGCTCGCGCCTCGGCCTGGGCTCGCGCCTCGGCGGGCGGGGCCGATTTCGCGGCGGATGCCTGCGCTTCCGCTGCCAGCCTCGCCTTGCTCGGACGTCCGCGACCCCTCGGCGGAAGCGACGCCGACGCCGCAGGGGAGGGTGCGGGCGTCATGGGGCGCGCGACCATCTGCGGCGCGGCAGGCGGGGCCGATTTCGCAGCGGCAGCCCGCGCCTCCGCAGCCAGCCTCTCCTTGCTCGGACGTCCGCGACCCCTCGGCGGGAGCGGCATCAGGGGCGCGGCGGGCGGGACCATGGGCAAGCTGGCCACCGTGGCAGCGGGCGCGACCGGCTTGGGAGCGGCGGGAGCGGGAGCGCTCTTTTTCGGCCTGCCCGGCCCGCGTTTGACGATCGGCGCGGCGGGAGCAGGAGCGGGAGCGACCTTCGGCCTGTTTTTCGAGCCCTTCGGCCTGCCCGGCCCACGTTTCACCGGCTGCGCGGCAGGAGCGGGAGCGGGAGCGGCCTTCGCCTTGTTTTTCGACCCCTTCGGCTTTCCCCGCTTCCTGGGCGCCTCCGCCTCCGCCTTGGCCTTGGCGGCGTCGATCGCGGCCTGGATCGCTTTCGCGCTCGCCTTGCGGTACTGCGGGATTTCGCAGCCCGGCACGGGCACGGGCACGGCGATGTATCCCTCGGGCGCGGAGAAGCGCTTGACGTCGCCGCGCGCGGCTCGGAACACCTGACCGGCCACTGCTCGGCGGCTCGTATCGTCGGGACCGAGCAGTTCGAGGATGTCTTTGAGGAGGAGGTTGGGAGCACGTTTCATGTTTTTCGCCTTTGATTTGAGAAGCAGTCCGACCTTTAGCCTACGAGGCTCATCTTTTTCGACAAGCCTTTTACCGTCCCATCTTCGCCGACTACTACCTCGGCGGAATCTTGCAATTTCGACAGGAAGGATCGCTGGAGCACTACCCATGTGCCGGGCTCGTGCAGCGTCACCTCGGTTCTGTCAGGGCTTTTTCTCCCCCAGATTTTGGGGTCGGAATCTTTGACCCACGCCATGATGGTGCCTCCCTCGCCCTTCGCGACGGCGCCGGTCACACGCACGCTCGGGAAGGCGGAAAGCGACGGAGCTTGCGGAGGAGCCGTTTCGCCGCCTTCTTGCCTCTCCTCCAGGTCGCGTACAATCGCGACCTGATCGTCGTTCGTGGGCTCGATTTCCATGCGGAACACATGGGTAATCTTTGCGCCGCGCTCGTCGAAATGGCGCTTGATGGTGGCCTTTCCGGCGTACCTCTTCCCCACGTCATTTTCGCTCAAGTCGCCGTACTTGCTCGTCGCCCAAGACAGCCTGTGCCCTTCCGCCGTGCGGAAGCCGAGGATCGCGTAGTCGTAGCCTCGCTCGTCTTTCCGTCGAAAGAAGCCGGTGAGCAGCAGCGGCGAAGGGCTGAGAGAACGGAGCTTGTCGGCTGACTTTCCGGCTTTCGCGATTCCGAACGTGACGCGCTCGTCCACCTTGCCGACGTGCTCGTTTTGGAGCGGCAAATCGATCAGGCGAATCCGCCGCCTCCCTTCAGGGATCGGTTCCGCTCTCGGCGTTTCGGCTGGTTGGAGGGCCGCAGGCGCGCGTTTTTCTCCCGGCACGTAGCGCAGCTCGGGGAGCGCTTCCCCCGTGTCGGGCTTGGCCTCTCCCGACTCGGTGGTGACGTTCTGGCCGACCCTCAGGCCCGCCTCTTTGACGAACGGGCTGAGCGGGCTCCGTCGAAGGTCGGTGACGGGGCAGAGCACGGTGAGGTTCTTTCGAGCGCGCGTCAGAGCCACGTACCCCAGCCGCCGATCGGCTTCCAGCTCCTCCGCCTCGCTCATCAGAGGTTCCTCGGGCACTTCGTTTTTCGCCGGTTTCTTTTCTTTCCGCGTGCTCGGGAACACGCCCGCAGGCATGAGTACCGTCACGTCGTCCCACTCGGCGCCTTTCGTCGAGTGGACTGTGCCCAGGTAAAGACCAGGCGGCGGTTTGCGGTCTTGGAGCGCGATCCCCTCTTTGGCCTGCTTTCGCTCCCAGTCGTCGGGGTCAATCCGTAGCTCCTCGCTTCGTTGCACGATGCCGTCGATGCGCTCCAAGAACTGCGCCGGATTCGTCGGATCGTACCCCTCTTCGGCAGCGCTCGGGTCCATGAGCAGCGAGAGAAAGCCGAGTGCGCCGAGTTCGCTCTTGTCCTCGTCGTCCATCTCGACGTCGCGCTCGTCTGATCGGGCCTGCATTTTCGAGCGGATTCGTTCTTTCGTGGCTTCGCTGAACGGGCGCACTTCGACGGTCCACCGACGCTCGCCTGGCGCGGGCGGACGACTCAAGAAGGTGGGCATGGTGAGGATCAGGTCGAAGAGATTTTTGCTGCTCACTGTCTCGCCAGGCCGCTCCACCTGGTCACGCGCCTGCGATACCTGCGCCATCATCTCGGACGCGACGTCGATTCGATCGTCAATCTGCTTGTCGTTGAGCGAGATCGCCCTGTTTCCGATGAGTGCCTTGAAGAGATACCGCAGGAACTTCGAGGGATCGCGCATCGCCTCGTTCACCGGGTCGAACGTAGGCACGGACACGTCGTTCGAGCGCGCATAGCTCTTGATGATCCGCTCGACTTCCTGCGCGAACTCTTCGACCTTTTCCTCGCGCGGTCGGTTGTCGTCGGAGCGAGGGAGGTAGGCCAAATCGGTCGCGAGGAGAAGCCTGCCGAACACGCGTTGCGCGTCGGCGTCCCGCTTGGCGAGCAGGTTGGCGGCGAAGCCGCGAAACGCCTCGGTTTCTGGCACGCTGAACACAGCTCCCGCCTTTTTCTGCACGAACGGCAAACCCGCCACCGACGCGGCGAACTGGTAGGCGCCCAGTTCCTCGTTGGTGCGGCTCAGCACGGCGAAGTCGGAAAGAGCTTCCCCCCTCCTTTGGGCTGCCAACACCTTGCGCAGCACGAGCGAGGCTGCTGCGAAGGCGTTATCGGGAATATCGACGATGAGGTTGGCTTCCCCGCGCGCACGCCCCGGTCGCGCTTTCGCCACCATCGGGATCTGGTTCTGGTTGAACGCGATGAGCCGGTTCGCCGCGTCCACGAACTCGGGGGCGCAACGGTAGTTCGTCGTGATTTGCCGGTCCTTGAAGCCCTTTTTGTCGAGGTCAATGAACATCTGCGTATCGCTTCCGCGAAAGCCGTAAATGCTCTGCTTGTCGTCGCCCACCATCCAGAACGAACGCTTCGAGTCGTTCGGCGCGATGTGCTGGGTGATTAGCTCTAGGATTTCGCTCTGAAGCGGGTTCAAGTCTTGGCACTCGTCTACGAGGACGTGATCAAACTTGTTTTGCACGGCCTCGCGAGCCTTGGGGTTGTCCCGCACGATGTCACGGAACACGCTGAGCATGTCGTTGAAGTCGCCGACGCGTTCCCGATCGTCTCGGTAGTCTCGCAGGAACTTGTCGAACGCATAGGGCCTCGCGGTCGCGTCGCAGCCGGGCAGTGACGGCCTCCACGAAGGACCGAAGGCGCCCTTCAATCCTTCGTAGATTTCGTAGAAACGGATCGCCTGCTCGGCTTCGATCGTGTTCTGCTCGCGAGCCCACCGCTGCGCCTGCTCGAACGACATCCCTTCACCCTGGAAGATGTTGAGATAGGCCATCATGCGCTTCGATTTCGGCGCGACCTTCCACAGCTCGCTCCTCGGCACCTCGCGTTCTTTGCGCGGGTTTTCAGGGTCTTTCGTGATGTTGCCGTAGCACTCCTCCCAAATCTTTTTCACGGCCTTGAACAGCACGGAAGCGTCTACGGTCGCGTCGCCACGCCCTTTGCTCGCGAAAATGGCCTTCTGCTTGGGAGTGCCGTACTCGCCGATGAACCTGCGAAACAGGCTGTGCATGGTCCCGACCTGCACACCCTTCCGGTTCGATGGCGAGTACACCTTGTCGTCGCCGATTTTCGCGGCGAGTTTCGTGGCCAGCTCCGCAGCCGCCTTCGTGTTGAAACTCATGGCGACGATGCGATCGGGCTTCGCGCCGGTCTGGATCAGGTGCTCGATGCGGGCGATCAGCGTCGTGCTTTTGCCGCTTCCGGCGCCTGCGGAGACGCGTACGCGCCCGTTCGACATCGCGGCGGCTCGCTGCTCGGGGTCGAGCTTGCGAAGCGCCAGCGGCACGTTGGCGGGGTCGTCCGCGACAGCCTGGGCCTGCTCCCTCTCCGCCTCGACGGCGCGCGAGGCGTTCTCCGCCTCGGCCTTCGCCCTGGCTTCCGCCGACGCCTTTGACCTCTCCTCTTCCAGCCGATTTTCCGCGCGGGCTTTCTCGACAGCCTCCGTCACGAGCCGCCGTGCCGCCTCGCGTAGCTGGGGCTCCACTCCGCCCCAAATCTGGGCCGATTGCGCCGGAAAGCGATTTTCCACGACCTTTTGGGCGGCAGACAATAGGGCCGCGACGATCTGGTCCTGAGTCATGTTCGATCCTTCCAGCACATCCTCACGCAGATCGGGACCATGGTTGCAAGATTCTTAGGCGTCAAGCTATTTCAGCCAGCCAAACGCTCTCGCCAGCACTACCGAAGCGGCGCCGACGATCGCAGCGGCGACAGCTCCGACGAGGCCGACCGAAGGAGCGTTCGAGGCTGGGCTTGCTTCGGCGCCTTTCTCCTCGCCCGACTCCCGCGACTCGTCGTCGAGGTTCACGTCGATCGTGCCCGCTTTTTCGCTCTGAGCGAGGATGGTGAGCACCTTTTTCCGCACGTCTCCCGCCGTGATTCGACCGTTGCCGTCGGAGTCGAGCCCCTTGTTTTGCTCGTACACCTTGTTGCGGGAAAACTGCGCGCCCGGCACGAGGTCCATGTTCCCCTTCTCGCCGATCAGGAAGTCGTCGGGCTTGCCCACGCCGCTCGGCCAGAACACCATCAAGTACGTATCCCCAGGGATGCGCCATCGGCCCATCTTGGAGAGGTACTTCTGCACGTAATCGAGCTGCTGAAAGCCGCTCATTTTCGCGAGGTCGGTGGTGGTGGTGCCTAGCCTTTTTGCTGTGTCTGGCATGAACTGGATCAGACCTGTCGCCCCACCGCTCGGGTTTTTCACGCTCGGCGAAAACGTCCATCGCGACTCGAACCCCATCAGCGCTGCCAGTTCGCCGGGCGGCACGTTGAGTTCGGTCGCGATGCGGTAGAGTTTCGCTCGAAAACCGGGCGTCGTATTTTCGGCGAGGTTTTTGACGCGAGGAAGGGACGGCATGGGCCGCACCCTACCAGGCAAATCCGACGCCCGCACCACCTGCGAGGCGGAAATGTTCGCCGAGGTCTTCTTCGTCCACGTAGTAGGCGTCGCGGTCGTAGTCGCCCTCGGAACCGTAGGGGCTCACCTTGTACTGACCGAGTTCGCGAAAGGCGATCCAGGTCTCTTGGCCGGTCGGGCCGCTCGCCCACGCGCCCCTCACTACGTACTCGCCCATGTCGGGGAGCGAACGGAGAGCGCGCGCGTGAGCCGCGCCTTGTTTCTCCAGCGACGCTTCCCGCAGGGATTTCTTCGTCGCTTTCTTCTCGCCGCGTTCGGCGCGGCTCTCCAGCATGTTCACGGTTTCTCGCAGCATCTTCATCGCGTTCTTCCTTTCGTTTTCGGGGCCGTGATTCGCCCGGTCGCGACCCCCGCCGCGAACAGGCCCGCCGCGAGGAGCGCGATCCCAGTGCGGAGCTTCGTGCGGCTCGTGCCGTCCACGCTGAGCACCATCGTACCGGGCGGCAACGCAGAGGCGGGAGGGAGCGCCACGTCGGGCAGCTTCAGCGAATCAGAGCTTGCATCGGCCATCGCAGTCGAGCCTCGCTTGGACGTCGCGGATCGTGGAGAGCATTTTCACCTCGCCGACCGCTCCGCCGACGAGCCCCACCTTGCTCGATTTTTGACGGCTCCACAAGCCAGGAAGGACGGTGAGCACCGTGCGCGCTCGCACGCGGTTCGCGGCGTGGTTTAGGGCTGTTTCGATCGCGTAGCCGTCCCAGCAGTCGGCGGGCACGGCGTCCAGCACCTTGCGCGAAACGAACCGCTGGCCCGTGATGAGCGGTACGACGGCGAGCGCGGGGTTGAGCAGGCCGTAGTCGCGCACGCCGCACACCATGTCGTATCCGAGCGCGGAGATGTCCGCCATGCGTCGTACGTGCTCGGGGCGAAGACCGATCAGGTCCGCGTCGAAGAACGCGACCACGGGCGCGCTCGTGGCCTGCGCGCCCGCCAGCATCGCTCGCCCCTTGCCCCCGTTTGGGCGGAGCGTCAGCACCTCCGCCCCCGCTTCGCGCGCCCGGTTCGCGGTGGCGTCCGTCGAGCCATCGTCCACGACGATCACACGCTCGAACACGCCCGCGTCGCGGAGCACTCGCACCACGTCGCCGATGGTGGCTTCCTCGCAAAACGCAGGCACGACAGCCACGGGCTTCATCGTCTCATCCTCCTCGAACCAAGTCCCACACGCGTTCTTCCACCGCCTCCGCCACAGCAGACGGAATCTGCCCTGTCTTGAAGCGCAAGAAGTGGTCGTCGGCGAGAAGCGAAGCGACAACCTTTTTCGCTTCTTTTTGGTTGGATTTGTACCAATCCCGCAACGCAAAGCCGGGCCGGATAGGCAGGGGTGATGAACGCACCTTCGCCAGCGCCAGCTTCACCATTTCGTCGAAGTGGTAGAATCGGCCTTTGACAGTTATGAAACGGTACTTTTCGGCCCACGCGTTCCGCTCGGCTTGTCCGCTCGGTTCGTTCGCCGGAAGCAAGAGAAGTTCGCGAAGATCCTTGCCGATCATTTTCGATCCCTCACTTCGCGCAGCGGTAGTTCGTGGCGACTTCTTCGCTCACTTCGTTCACGAACTTCGCGATGTACTTCGCCATTTTCGCGGGCTCGCCCTCGCGCGGGCGCAGCCGATACTCGGGGGCGAGCTTTGGCGCGGCGGGGTCGTCGTCCACCTCCACGCGGACCTTGCCGGTGGGCGGCGCCGCGCCTCCCACGCCGAAGCCGCTGACGGTGATGCTGACGTGGTTTTGGAGCGCGAGCGGGTCGGAGGTCGTCACCTGCTCCAGCACGTTTTTGGGGACGTTGTAGAAGTGAACCCCCACGGTTTCGCCCGCGACGCGCACGTCCACCTGTCGATCAGAATCGAGGCGCGAACGCAAAGCGCGAGCGAAACCGCTCGCGTCGTTCGCGTCCCCGCTCCCGAAGAAGTCGGCCCACATTTTCCCGAGTGCCATGCGTCACCTCATCCTCTCGCCCGCGTCGCGGCGTACAAAGCGGCTCTTTCGGCGACTCCAAGAGCGCCGCGTTTTGCTTCGCAGGTTTTTCGTTCGCATAGGACGAGACCAAGCGAGCTTTTGGTGGCGTCCATCACTTCGTCGTCGCTGAGAGGGTCTGTGCCCGAGGGCTTCCCGCAAGCGTCGCACGGAGGCGAGGCGGCATACCGCCCTCCCGCCTTTTCCCTCTTTCGGTGTCTTGGTTTGGGCGCGGCTAGAAGTTCTGCCAAGTCTTTTTTCATCGCATCCTCCACCGCGCCCACGAGATCGCGAAGGCTTCGATCGCCAGCGCGACGCCGACGGAATATTTCGCGAGCTTCGCAGGGCTTCGCTCGCCCGCCGCGAAGATGCCCACCGCCGCGAGCGCGCTGCGCCCTGCGGTGTGCAACGCCGCCTTGGGCAGCGCCCGCCAGTCCCCCGACGCCAGCTCGCACGCGCTGGTCGCGCTCGGGAGCACGCAGGGGTGCATGTCCTCGCCTCGGACGCTCGGCGTCACGGGGCAGCTACCGCTCGTGCAGTTGCTCATCTTGTTCCTTTCAGTATCCGCGACGTTTGCGGAGCGCCTTCAGCCCCTTCGGTCCAGTTGGAATCCAAAGGCCCCAGTACCTTATTTCTTCGTCGTAGTCCCACCTGGGAGGCGCGTTGCCCAAGCGGACGAGTTCTTTCGCGTCAGCGAGGGAGATTTTTTCGTTTTTGTCTAGGTCATGGTAGTAAAGATGTTTTCGCCCACTCCGCTCCGCTTCTTCGACGGCATCTTCCTTCGTCAAGACTCGGGTGAGAGCGAACGTGAAGTCTTTGTCGGACAGTTGGACGCAGAATGACATGCTGTCGAACGGTCCAAATTGCTTCCGCAACAGACCGTACTCCAACCATTCGTCCACCGAGAGCTTGCCTTCTCTCACCAGAAACTCAAGCGCTGGGCGACCGAACGGGTATCCGTCGTGTTCTCGAAACCCGTCCGTTTGGGGCGGAAATCCTCTTTTTCCCCAGTTGTCGTCTGCGTGGTAGATCGTCCAGCCGTCCTTGCGTTCCACACCAACGGGCTCGTCGTCGGAATCGGGCAGCTCCCCGCCTAAGGCTTCGCGTAGGTCTCGCAGGCTCATTGTCTCTTCTCCTACTCCGTACCGCCAGGCGTACGCACCAACATCCCCTCTGCGAACACGGCGAAAACGGGGACGTGTGGCGACGCGCGCCGCTCGCGCGCGACCTGCACCTCCACCGTGCCGCACTTCCATCGTTTCGCGAGCCGTGCCGCCGCCGCCTTGATCTCGCCGAAGGGGAGACCGCGCACGATGCGCTCGCTGGAAGGCTGGGAAGGGCACGAAAACCGCACGTAGCGGTGCGCCGCCCGAGCCTTCTCGGTGCGGAACAGTTCGCGGAAGTCGCGAATCAAGGGTCCACCTCGCATCCTTCTGGGGCTCTCCCCCAGTTTCGCAAGCTGACAGCGTAGCCCTGTTTGCACCCGTCCCGTTCGAGCGCTCCGCCCATGCGGGCGTTGAACGAAATCACGCGCTTTGCGTAGCTCACATCGCGCCTCGTCCACTCGGAAACGGGCTTTTCCTTCAGCGTCGCGAGCGCGGGAAGCCTGCGCCGCGTCGCCTCGAACGAATATCGTTTGCTTCGCGGATCGCGAGCCCACGCGCGGATCTCGTCGCCCGTCATGTTGACGGACGCATGGAACGCCTTGGCGGTCTCATCGCGTTCGACGTCGAACAGGTCGTGGAGGTCGCGAGCTAGCGTCACGCGCGGACTCCGCCGTGCTTCTTGATGACTTTCTGAATGACCTTCACCGGCACGTAGCTGAAGACGTCACCTGAAGCGTACGGTTCGAGAAGCGGCTCGTCGGCGTTCGTTGCGCCTACCTCAGCAGTCTCCCACGGGATGGAAACTTGCGGCCCCGTGCCCAGCCTTTCGCTGTCCACGGCCTCTCGCCCTTTTCGGTTGGAGTAGGTGCTTATGCCCGCGATCACGTTCATCACGAATCCGTCGCGCATGGTGATGCGCCTGGAGGTGATGCGGAGGGGCGGCTCAAGATCGCTCACCGGGATTTGGCGATGGATCGCCTCGAAGTAGCGGGCCGCTTCGCGTAGGTGGTCTTGCAGGTCGAACCGCCTACTCGTTCTTCGCTCCTTGGCCACAGAGAATAGCTCTCGCAACTGACTGAATAGAGTCATTTGGCGTTCCTTTCGGCGGTATTGAGCCGTGGCGGGACTCAGTAGTCCCTCTCTTCGCCGCTAGACGAGACGGCGCGTTCCTCACCGTAGCTGGCTCTCGAACAGCAACGAAGCCGACCGCCCACCGTACACGTCGGGCCAGTCCCGAATCGAGCGCAGGTGCGACAGGACGGCTTCTCGCACGTTCTTCGAGCTGGTTACGTACACGAAGTCTCGCACCGAGTCGAAGCGGAACATTCCGACTCCGTTGATGGTGTTCACGATTTTCCCCGCCGCGTGCTGCCAGGATTTTTCTGGCATCACCTTGTAGAAATAGGGTCTATCCTTTTTCGCCCCTCGCCCCGTGGGCACCAGGATCAGCCCGTGTTCACCGAACAGTTTTTCGGCTACGTACATCACGCCGTCGTGCCAGGAGTTGTACAGATTTTGCTGTGCCTCTTCGCGCTCGTCGTCACCGAACTGGTCCAAATACATCCAGTTGCTATCCTCGAAATCATCGGCCTCGGGGAGCCCGAACATTTTGGCGATGTCCAGAACGTGCAACTTGTTGGGAACGGCTGTTTTCATGGCGTCTTTTCTCTTTCTACCTGTACCAACCCATCACGTACGCGTCCACCAGCACGCTCGTCGCGTCCGCGCGCCCGTCGTAGTCGAGGGACGCGAGGAGCGCGAGCCAGCGCCTCACCCTCCGCCCTCGCCCGGCTCTGCGCCTCCGGTGGGGGGCAGGGCGACGGGGGCGCCCGCCACGGGCGCAGGCGGGGCCTTGGGCTTGGGCGCGGGGCCTCCTTGGCTTAGCTGCCGCACTTCTGCTGCGCTCGATTGCGCCTTGCGCTCCAGCGCGTCGAGCACTTGGTCGCGCAGGGCAGGGTCGAGCGCGTCGAGCACCTGATCCATCGCCCGATCGGATCGGGTCAAGGCCCAGGCTTCGATGGCCTTTACGACCATGGGGCTCAGAGCGTTGAGCGATTCCGGCGAGAAGGCCCCATTTTCTTTCTTGCGGAACGTGTCCACCTCGCGGCGGAGCTTGTCGTTTTCGCTCCGTAGTTCCTGCTCGCGCAGCGCGGAGGCGGCGATCTGCGCCTGGAGGGTCACGTAAACCCCTTCCCACGCCGCGCCCAACTCCCTCGGCAAGTTCACGTTCGGGATCTGCGTCTGGGAGCGGATCGGATCTCCGACGATGCACTCCGCCGCCAGCTCCTCGATCTGCCTTCCCGCATCGTCCGTCGTGCGCTTGACGACGAACCGATACCGACCCGGCACGCGCCCGATTTCGGCGGGGCTGATTTCGACGACGGTGCCGTCCTGCTGCTCCAGCAGTAGCTCCGCCTCCACCCCGTCCTCCTCGGAGAGCGTCTGGACGATCGAAGCGACCCGATCGCGAAACGCGCTCGGGGACAGGGGCCGGGATACTTGTCGGATGGCGGCGGGATTCCAGTTTTGCATGGTGGTGATGCGTCCTCCGTCGAGGCTTGTCACACGTCCGCCGCGTTCCGGCAAGGGTTCGTCAGCGAA
>Ga0214923_10007018_pt1 | contig 12405 bp, 12 predicted proteins | sample LL1510_MetaG_FD_177993 | JGI IMG/M metagenome (GOLD analysis project Ga0214923, IMG submission 177993) | Freshwater microbial communities from Lake Lanier, Atlanta, Georgia, United States - LL-1510 | ecosystem: Environmental > Aquatic > Freshwater > Lake | place: USA: Georgia | collected...
GGTACCATCGACCGAAATCTCGCGGGGATAAATTCTGGGACTCTCCTTTTTCTCAATTCAGAAAATATGAAAAATCTTTTTGGAAGAATGAGAAATCACATAAAACAATTCACGGATGAGGGAAAACAGGTGCCCTATTGCATGGATCAACCATTTATCAACTATCACGCCATCAAAGATTCTCTCTATAATTCAACACTTTTGAATCCTCTTGTTTCTTTATTTGAAGGAAATGACACAGTTGACAATTACGCCACCTCAGTCATTTGTCATTTCTCATTTCCAATTGGAAATTTTGGCCATAAGTTTTTTCGTATGTGCAATTTCTTAACTAAGATTATTTCAACGCCTTATAATTCTTATAAACCTCCAAACATTATTGGAAAGAAATATTCATGGAATTCAGGATCAGGATTCATTAAATTTATCATTGATGAAGCCTGGAATTTAGTAGTTGAGACAACTTGGGCAAAGGGCACCGTTCTAGTTCTTAATCCAACCTGGTTTTTAGTAGAATGGCAGAATCACAGACATGTATTAAAATTTGATGATGCCCTCACTAACTATATATCAATTCGTATTCATCCAAATGACTTTAATTTCACTTGTGGTTCAGAAATGCCAAGTAAGTTAAACTTATATGGTGATAGCCACACACTCCTCTTATTCAAGGGTCTAGCCCTTGAACACCGAAATCTCTTTGTATTTGCAAAGACAATGTTTAGAGTTGGGCGTGATCAGCAAATTATAAATTTCAATAAGGACCACAATGACCCAGAGCGAATCTTTTGTTTAACTTATGGTGAAGTGGATGTTCGTGCGCATATTGGAAAGCAAGTGTATTATGGTCGCCATCATCTGCAAGTATGCAAGGATTTGGTAGAAGCTTATATGAAGGCAATTAAATCAAATATCACTCAATATAAAGCGATTATTGTGGTAGCAGTGCCCCCACCAGTTGATCCTAAGGATCACGAACATATACACGTTGATCCTTTACCTTTTGTAGGCACAAATTCTGATAGAGTTATTTATACTAACACTATGAATAGTATATTGGAGATCGCTTGCCAGGAAAATGGCTATTATTTTTTGAATCCGTTTGACTTTTATAAGAGAGAAGATGGCACCTTAAACTATAGTTTATCTGACGGATGCATTCACATTGGAAAGAATAAAGAATTTCTTGAAGCATTTACAAAACTATATATAACACTAACTTAAACCAGGGGCTCATTATATAAGTAGATGTTACTTGCATTTCTACTAGTCTCTTATCTTACATATGCCGGCGCCACTATTTCAGATTGCTCTAAGGCGACCGCCTTGTTTAAGCTGACTTCTATGAACTTTCTACCTGACCCCCCAGTGAAGGGTCAGAATTCTACTCTCTTTCTATCAATGAATGTGCCTAGCGCCGTTGAGGGAGGCACGGCAACTTACTCTGTCACATATAATTTCATCCCTCTATCGCCTACAACGGACAACTTGTGCATGGTGGCCCCAGCAGGGTGTCCTATTCAGCCAGGGATTCTAAATACAGTGTCATCAGTTCCCTTTGATGGCAGCCTTACTGGCTCTCTGACTTTTAAGATTGAGTGGAAGGATCTGGCTGCGCAGCAGCTTATGTGTGTGATAATTAAGACAATAGTTTGAATTATACTATTCTAAGCACATTATTACCTCGCTAGTATGATTATATACTAAAGTAATTCCATTTATTTTGATTCGTATTACTTTACAAATTCCAGGTAATGGATCGCCTAATATCTTCGCACGAGAGTAATCATTTGTTGGAATATATAATGCCCACTTGTCTTCCATATATTGAATGCACATACTAAAAACGCGAGGCGTTACATCAAGGAAGACATCATTGAGGCCATATTCAATAGTTAGATTTTCAGTGGACTTAACAATCTCTCTAGCCTTTTTTATTGCCTTTCCCAGGCTATCGCCATAAATAGTATTTGGTTCAATAACAGCTCCTTCTGCCCATTCATTCCAGGCAAACAGCGTATAAATTGGCGGTGATGTTTTATCAGATTTCATTAATATTAAATCTGCAATTGTCTGTTTAACAATATCGTGTGGTTTATAATCTATAATTGTTTTAAATCCTGGATGCCTTGGTAAAGAATTCCAACCCATTAATCCACTGTACACCTTTGGCAGACTTGAAATATATGGAGGTAGCCATGGTTCTAAAGCTAGTTTATAATGTGCAATAAACGGAGTATATGCATCTGGCTTGTATGAGCCATTTTGAGGTTCTTGAAAATTAGTTAGACATCGTTTACTAGTGCATATAATAATATAAATCTTAGAAATACTATATGTATGTAATTCATTAGAAATTTGTTCTAGATATGACATAACTACTGAATCAAATATATATACAAATAATACAGGTCTACCATCTATTTTTATGTAATTGGGATGATTGAAAAATTTACTCAGAAAAAGAGCATGTTCTTTAGGTTTATCATATAACTGTCTAAATGTTGAACCATCAGGGTGAAACAACTTGAAGGCACCATTATTAGGTTTATAATTATGTTTCCATGATTCATTGGTAAAACACAGGCAAAAAGGTATATCTGGTTGATTATCGTTTAATACTTCTAATAAGACCTTATCCATTACGGGCGCATTTTCTAGCCAATAGTGATAATAAATGAAGCCATCTACGCCATATTCCCTTGCTAATTCACCCTGCCTCCTTCTAATTTCAGTAAGCCTTGGATCATAGAATCCTAGGCCATCAGGATTGTCCAGGGGTTTCTTGCAGGAAGAAATATCTCCTTGATTACCTTCTGTAAAAAGATCCCAATCATTGAAATTTTCTCCAAATACTATATCATTTTCTGGAATACTGTGATATTGCGGAAAATAATATGCTAGAATCTGCGGTTTATCTGACATCTATATGTTTTATTTACTATTTTAGGCCAAAATACACGACTAGCTTTATAGCTTATAACTTGATATTGGTAAATAGAATATAGGAGAGTGCATATAGGGTTACAAGTGTGAAGCTACTGGTATAATGGAAATCCTGGTTCTTCAGTGCTGCAGCGATGCCAATTGAGCCGGCAACCATTAGAGCATCAGAAAGAAGAATTATGGGTCCACCTTCTACATAGGCCTTAAAGACATCAATCATTGAATTATGTCCTTTAGGAATTTTGGCGACGACACCAAAGGCGAAGGCCAGATCATGGACTAGCTGAATTAGGATGGCGAGTCCGATAAAATACCAGATAGACCAGCCTTCCTGTTCCATGAAGAAGACAGTATAGATGTACCGGGTAATAGCAATCCCAATAGCAATGATAGTTACATCTGATAGCACAGCGGCTAAACCGAATTCATCATACCATTGATTAATAGGTTTGCCGAAGGTCTGGGGATAGAAACGGCAGAGAAATATGACGAACGTATCGACAAATATTATGGCTGGTATGAAAAACCACCAGTCTTCTTGTGCCTTGTAATTTCCGACATTTGCAATGCCTTGTATTTGTTGTCTATTGGCTCCGCCTATAGTGCTTAGCCCATTTGTAGGCCATGCTCTACTTCCTGTATTTGATCCGCTAGCTGCGTTAGCTCCGCTTGCTCCACTTGCTCCACTATACATTCTATCTATGTCTTTACAAATACTTCTGTATTCATAAAATTTATACTCATTCGTTTTTGTCCATGGGAATCCAATTGAACTCCGCCAATAAGTAAATCCTTTCCCTGAAGAACTGGACCGTCAATGAAAAATATGGTGCCTTTTTTCACCAGTGGCTTTCTTAATTTTAACCATCCTTCTAGCAGTTTAGAACCTACTCTTGCATCTCCGCTCGGTGTAAAGGTTACAACATAATGTGTAGAATCTTTTTTTGCCGACCAGTCATTCTTAGAAGGCCATTCCTCCTTGAATTCACGGCAAAACAAGGTTATTGGTTTTCCCACATATTTTGCAGCGTAATCTACTGTCAGCAACTTGAACCCATTAAGTTCTACTGATTCTTGGTGAATCCATCGTGGAACACCATTAGAAGCCTTCTTAATAACCCAACCGGCCTTCATTGTCCCTTCAGGTAAGGAAGTCGCACTTTCCTCGGGAGCCTTTCTCCCTTTTAGTTTTCTCGTCTTATGTCCCATCTACAATCTAAATAAGAAAAACTATATAGTATGATGGAAGATGAGCCAGAGAGCCAAGAAAAGCCCTGGTTCGTTTATTTACTGGCAACCGTGCAAGGCCCTTCCAGGACTTACGTGGGTGCAACTGTTGATGTAGATCGCCGTTTAAAACAGCATAATGGTCTCTTATCCGGTGGGGCTAGAGCAACTTCTACAGTGCCAGGGGGGTGGTATAGGGTATGTTATATTCGGGGCTTTGAGTCAAAGAGGGAGGCTCTGCGTTTTGAGTGGTGGTGGAAACGGCGTTCGGCAAAGTTGAAGGGCACGCCACTGGAACGACGACAGGCTGCAATGGAGGCGATGTTGGGAGAGTGGCCTGGGCTGGAGTTGGAAGTGAATTAGTTCTTTTTTAATATAGCTACATAAATACCATTATGCCAATCAAGCTGTTCTTTTGAGCCAAACACAGGATGACTATTATCATGTGTAGTTCTTATATCTCTTTCATATAGCACTGATAAATTTAGTTCTTTTAATGATTTTATTGTGCCATCCCTCACCTTCTTCCAATTCCAGTCATCTACTATAAAAATGAAAGTATCATCTAGACAATTATAATAATGTGTCAAAGCCCTATAATGATCATTTTCTTCATGTGGTCCATCATACATATATATATTGAATTTAGGAAGAGATGATATATCAAAGTTAAAACAATCTGATTCAATAAATGTGGCATTTTCACACTTGTACTTATTAAAATTTAATAGAAATTCATCCTTTGGTCCTCCAAATTCGCTCCAGTTATCCATACAGACAACCATCGCAGTATTCATGTACATTGCAGAACAGACAGATGAACCTTTCCATGTTCCTATTTCTAAATAGCGCATATTATTCTTATTTAGTAGATTATTGTAGAAATGTCTTGTTTTTATACCAGACATACCATCCATACTTATTATATCACTTGTAATTTTAGAAATTCCATTTTCTGCATTTCTAAAGGATAACTCAATGTGCTCCTTTAGAGATTCTATATCAGTCATTCTATACTATAGAAAAGGAAATTATATTTAACCCTGTGATTTATCAATTATAAAAAGAATATCATCATATCTATTCTTATTTTTTCTTAAATCGTGTACTACTATATATTTTTTAAGATGATCTGGAGTTTCTCTCTTGAGGATTTCTATCCAATCCCACTCCTGGACATCCTCAATAATTAATATACCATCATCTGTCATAAGTTGTGAATATAGTTTGATAAATGTTTTCATACTTTCGAGTGTATGAGGTCCATCATCTAACATAAAATCAAACTTCATATTTGTATTTAGAAATGTATTAGTAAAGAATGATAGATTATATGCATCGGTAGAAGTATATAATACTAGATTTGTTTTATTTCTTATTTTATCCCAGACATCATCTATTTTCATAATATCTAGCCCGTATATCGTAGCATTTATAAAAAAATCACTCCATAGTTTCATACTACCACCATCGCAAATACCAATTTCTAAAATATTTTTAGCCGTAGTTTTCTTCTTAGCTAAGAGGATATCATATATATCTAAATAAGAATGCACTGTATTTTTATCTGTCTTGATATTATCTACTAATTCAACTAGACTCATTGTTATATTATATCTTTATAAATTATTTAAAGAATATACTTATATTATATTAGTATATGCAATCTTCATATCCATTTTTATCAGTTGATTATTATTCAGAATTAGCAGATTCAAGAGTATTTAAACTAGGTGATAAAATTAGTGGAAATATTATTTTTATAAAGACTGAATTATTAAATAATTATATTCCAGAACTTTTATTGTTAAACCATATATTTACTTTAATTACAGCATGTAATGATGATATGTGCGTCCCATATTTTACATATCCACCTCAAGATCTTAAAATTAAAGAATTGCATGATTCATTGCTGAATTGCCCCCTATTAAATAAATGGTATACAAAAAATGCATCTATTTTACACCCGAAGGTAAACGCATTACCACTAGGTCCAAAAATGCAATGGAGAACTACTGAATTTTATGGAGAACCTAAATACCATACGTTAGAATTATACAATAAATATTATTTACATCCTAAAGATAATTTTAAATCTGAAAAACGGAATTTACTTTATATCAATATGGATAATACAACTACTAATACTCCCTTTTTTAAGGGGCATACTGGTATAAGAAATTCTTCAATTATATTATTAAAAAACAATGGTTTTATTATACAAGAGAAAACATCACCTGAGAATTATGCTTGTGAATTATTGACATATAAATTTTGTATTTCACCCCCAGGACGTGGAATTGATGCACATAGGACATGGGAAGCTATAATGGCTGGGGTTATTCCAATTTGTATTTCGTCTCCTCTAGATTATATCTATAGAAATTTACCAGTTTTAATAGTTGACAATTATTCAATAATAACACCAAGTTTTTTAGATGAAAAGTATAAGATTCTTAGAAGCTATGATTATGATTATTCTATCATATATGGAGATTATTGGAAAAATATAATTAGATCTTCGAATTTAGTTTAATTAACTCACTATATCCTGGAAATTGTTGTTCTACTATGGATGTATTTTGAAATCGCCACGCTTGATGTAATCCAAAACACTTAGCTGAATATACTGTTTCCATTGCAAAAAGTTTCGCTTCTTCCCAAGATGGCATATTTAATGGAACTATAGTATTAATAATACAAAAGTAAGTATCTTCATGATAATTCATCCTATATGGAACTTTACTTATAACCTCCAATATTTTTGTTTTTCTTCTTAATGATAACCCCCCATTTCCTACTTTACCGCAACCCGGATTATTAGTATTTTCTTTACACCATGGTGCACCTACATAATCATATTGTAAAAACTTATAAATCAAGTCCTTTTCACTTGAGCATATCATAGTATCCGCTTGAAATATTAAAAATATTTCAGTTGGTATTAGTTCAATAAAACTTCTAGTTGCACAAAGCTTACTGTATTCTGAATGAGTTAAATTATTTACACCTAGATTATATAGCTGTATTCTTTCTTTATTAGAAATATTTGTGTTACTTATTAAATCTTTTAGCCACTTATCATTATCTATTCCATGAAAAATTATAAAATTCCATCTTCTATCAAGATTATTAGTGAAATTTTGTAATACAAACTCCATAGCGGGATGTTTTCTAGGCTCAATAATAATAGCAGTATATATACCTATATTCTCCATATATTATATTATATATTTAATTCTTGTTTTTATTCACTTAACCATTTTTCTGTAAATTTGCCATATTCTAAGCTGACATCAATAATCCTGGAATTTTTATTAATAATACCTGCTGAACAAGTTACATTGCTGCATGTCCTTACCATTATATCGCATCTGGCTAAAGAATATATATCTACTAAAATAGATAGTATCTTTTGTTCCGGGGTAAATGTATCATTGCCCCTATCATGTGTCCCATGAATACTTATTTCATTATCAGAACGTATAGCATCAGGATCTTCTATAAATTCAATACTTATAAAATCATTATAGTTTTTCTCAATATAATTCTTAAAAAAATTTACATCGGGCTTATTATCAGAAGCAATATATATTCCTATTTTTTTCCCCCTATTTGTATTTAATACATCAAGAACGCGTTTAGAAACTTTATCACTACCTGGCGATGCATACTGTGGTTCTATACAACGATCTGTATTTCTAAAATGAACACCTATTAAGTAATCGTATTTAATATTCATGAAAATTATATTTACTTTATGAGTTATTATTGGATTAACTTGTATATTATTTTTATATATATTATGAAGAATTGATCTATAATTATGTATGTCATTTTGAAATGATAAACATGATAAAGTATCTAGTATATTATATTCATAATAATTTAAGTATTCAGAAGAATATACGCCACCATTTATAGTAAAGTATTTATTAAATATATTTTCTTTACCATAACATGTGTTATCCCATATAACCACTGGAAAAGCATTACTATATTTTTTTTTAATCATATCAATACCTACTATCATACTATTGAATAAAGAACCTAATCCTGCATTATGACCTTTAATTAAAACAATATCCTTTTTCTCCATGTACCACATATTATTTTTCTTCATATACTTAATCTTATTTTTTCCGGTTAACCAATTATAATGAATTATTTCTGCAGTATTGGGTATAATAAGTTGCGTATCATTATTTACTCCAGGATATGCCCCATTTAAGAATATATTTTTTTCAATAGTAATATGAGGTATGTTATATTTATTTGCTATATCAAGTATAAATGCTTGATCGCTACTAAAATTAGTAATATCATTATCAGTATATTCTAGTAATTTACTCGTTATATCCGTATTTTTAAATACTATAACTCCAGAACATAAATGCTGACATTTATTTACATTTGAACATTTACTATTTGGTTCGTCACATTGTGACACAAATATTGCATCTGGATTTGAGCGAAATGATTCTATAATTGTATTAGTAGGATTTTTTAAAACTATTATATCCATATCAATATAACCAATATATGTATTAGTATATTTTAATAAGGAATACTGAATTGCATCTAATTTAGCAAATACTAGATGTTTATAGTTAATTTCACCCCAGGAATTTAATTCATTACTCATTTTGAATTTTAGAAAGGGTTGTGCATAGATACATGTTATATCTTTATAATTATTCATAATATTATAAGATTCCATATCAGTGCAATATACAATTAAAGAAAATACGCAATTATTTCTTCGCATTGATTCGATAAAATTTTTAGTGAATTCTATATAACCATAGTTAATTAAGGTAATCCATGTTATTATAATAGGCTCACTAATAATTGGTTTTTCTAGATTTAATTTAACATCCACAACTGTAGCCCAGGAGGGATAAAATCCAGTAATATTAGGCATATTTTTTATCCATGCAGATGGCATATATACTTTGCCTCGCGTATCACGTTGAAAAAAACCACCTAACCAACTGAATGAGGAATTTGCGCATATTCCACCCGCACAATTAGCCATTTCTATAAGAGTTTCAAGAGGTTCTACTTTATCAGAAATAGTATATTGCACATTAAATTGTTTTATGTATGTATCCGCATATTGATTGTCATTAGAAAATACCATATATTTAACTTGATTGCCGAGTAAAGTAAAACAATTCTTATAATACGCTGTCTTATCATATCCTAATCTAGCTGGGTCTTGTAGATAATCTCCAGCACGAATATGCACGAAATACGTATTTGGGTAATAAGATATTCTTATATCAGGTATTATTAAAGAAGAAGGAAAGTATTTTTCATTTTGAAAATAACCATCTAATACCACATTTCCTGAATAATTATTTAGATTTGTTGATTCTTTAATTACTGTATGCGGAGGCATTGAATTTATCCAGCATATATTATGAAATAATTTTCTTATACATTGCTCTAAATTTTGAGTATGTTTTTGTGGTCCAATATAATCTGTTATAGATCTAGAAATAACAAATTCCTTATTATATTTTTCAGCGTAGGCTAGGCCGGCAAGAATCTTGAAAATTTTATTACCAAGCCCGCAGTTTCCTAAATTAACTGATACAATACCCATTGGATTAGATAAATCGTTAGCTTGTTGCCTTGGCGATAGGCTTAGCTGATGCGTTAGCGCTTGCGTTGGCGCTAGCGCTAGATTATTCTGCTGTGCTATCTTCATCTGCTGTGCTAGCTTTATCTGCTCTGCTAGCTGTATATGCCGTGATAATGGCGACGGCACTAGGGGTAGCTGAAATTGTGATAGTGCTGGTAGTGGATCAGATAGTGTCCCATTATCAATATCAATTACAGTAGCCCAAGTGGGATAAATACCGCGACAATCGCGTCCTTTCAGCCAAACAGAAGGCATAAATATTTTATCCCTGGGTTCTCTCTGAAAAAATGCCCCTAGCCAGCTGAAAGTGGAATTTGCGCATATTCCTCCTGCACAATTTGCCATTTCAATTAAACTTTCAAGGGGGTTTATCTTATTCGAAATAGTATACTTAATTCCGAATTGTTTCATATAATTATCAGCATATACATTATCATTAGAGAATACTATATATTTTGCGGCTTCGCCTAAATCTGAGCCTATATCAGCAATACAGCGCTTATGATATTCTACTAAATTTAGGCCGAAACTTCCTGGAACTAGATAATCTCCAGCGCGAATATGAATAAAGAAGGTATTTTCGTAATATGCTTTTCTAATTACAGGTATATATGGCTTAGACGGAAAATAGTTCTGATCTTGAAAATATCCTTGAAGAACTACATTTGTCTCATATCGTGGTAGTTCTGAATAGTTCATTTCTTTCTTTTCTGTTAAAATTGTATAATGCTGGATTGAATTTATAACAGGTAAATTAGGAAATATTTTTATAAGCATATCTTCTAGCCCTTTTTCATGCGGTTTAATTCCATCCGATACTAGAGCGCGTGATATTACACAGATCTTTTTGTAACGTTCAGCATATCCCATGGCTGCTAAGAGTTGAATAATTCTGTTTCCTAGGCCATTTCGTAAAATTACTGATACAAAATTTCCAGGGGGTCCAATTGAAGGTCTGGCAGATATAATCATATTTTGTATACCAGGTATATTATTTATTGCATTATTTTTTTTATTTAACGTTGCTTGTAGTAATGCATGCACTTCTGGTGACTTTCTAGCAAGCTGTGTCATTGAGTCAATCCTTCCATACAGATTCATCTAAATATACACTCAATTAAAATTTGAATATATATATCGCATAATGCGCGGTATCATGGATTCATATCAAGAGCCCAAAATATGTATTGGCCTTTCAGAACTTCTTCGTATCTTGCAACGCTCTACTAAGAATATTAAGTTAGAGCTAGGAAACAGGGTTATGAGTGAGGTTATGCTTGAATTAAATAAACGAGGCCATATTAATAGTAAGACACTCGGAGATATACTTGGTGAAATCAATCCAGAGCTAAGAAAACCGGAAAAGGTTGTAGTTGCAACTAGGATGGTTCCTTATTCATGGCCAGAGGAGATTGGTAAAAATGGTCTAATCTGGAGGGATTCACGTTAGATATGATAGGTGCTAGGGCATTATCTATAGACATGCTAGGATTGCAGTATAAGATAAATTTAATATACTAATTTCCTGAATTCTATCTGAATTTTCTGGATTTAAATGAGGATACTGTGTATAAAATTCTTGAAGTTTTTCTCTTGCTTGTTTAAGTTTTTCTTGTATACTTATTGTTTTAGAACTGGTTGATTTCCAGATTATTCCCTCAGTTTTAAATTCAATTGCAAATCTATCTCCATGCAGGCCATTTGCCCTAACATACCAAATATGCATTGGAATATCATCTGCATTTATAGGAAATCCTGGTGGTAGAAGTACTGAGCGTTTCTTTTTTGACTGATTTAAATTTTGCTCACTCTGGCTTATAATTCTCAAGTTTTCCTTTCTATTATCTAAGCCATTGCGATTAATATGATCTACTGTTTCAGTTGCCCCTTTTCCAGGGTGTTCTAGACGATTCATAACAAGATTATGAAGATATAATTCCTTCTTTTTTGAATCGTGAATAATTCCTGTGGAAATATAACTTCCAGATGAAAAGTGCCATGGCTTATCTTTAATTTTATCAAAATCATCTTTATCAATTATAAATTGTATATCTTCCTCCTTGAATTGTATTGTTCCTACAACATATTCTTTATTATTATAAGAAACATTGCGATAGTCAATTAGACCTGGTTTTCTTCCTCCGATTCCTTCTCTAGATGTCATATTCGTCTAGTATACTAGATGGATATGAAATTGTATAATCATTTTTGTCGCAGAAATCATATCGTAATTTGCCGGAAACCACTGGGTGGATTCCAGCTTTCTAATTACTATATGCTAAACCGCCCATGCCGCTCATGATACGGAGCACGTTGTAGTTGGTGGCATACACACGCACCGTGGCACTGGTGGCAGTGCCCACGGCATTGTTGGACACCGTCAGTAGCAGAGTGGTGTTATCAATGCGAGATAAGTTGCATGTGCCGCTGGGCTGGTGCTGCTCGGGCTGGAGAGCGAAGGAGTAGACGTTGATACCAACGGCAGGGACGTTGGTATGGTGCTGGTAGGGCTGCACCTCGTTGAAGTAGCGGCCCTCGCGAACCTGGAACCTGTCGTGGCCGTTGAGCTGCAGGAGGGC
>Ga0214923_10007019_pt1 | contig 12403 bp, 14 predicted proteins | sample LL1510_MetaG_FD_177993 | JGI IMG/M metagenome (GOLD analysis project Ga0214923, IMG submission 177993) | Freshwater microbial communities from Lake Lanier, Atlanta, Georgia, United States - LL-1510 | ecosystem: Environmental > Aquatic > Freshwater > Lake | place: USA: Georgia | collected...
TTAAATCTTTTGAATATCTAGGGTCTCTCCACCAATACATTTCGGTAATTCTAAAGTCATTCATACCTTTGATTGCCTGACTGTATATTGAATAGTAAATCGCATCAAATCCGTTTGGTGTTGAAATTACAATAACTTTACCTCCTGTTGAAAGAGACGCCATACAAGCAGACCAAAAATCTTCATCTGCATCAATATAAGCCGCTTCATCAAAAATAAGTATTGTTGGTGTATATCCACGTAACGCATCTTTTGAAGTTGCAACCGCCTTAACTTCACATCCATTGGTTAATTTAAAATGTCTTTGTGAATTTTTTTCAGCAGAAAACCCAACACCCATCCATTTTGGCCATTGGTCAACGAACGCCCTGACTTTATTTGCCATCTCAACCGCAGTATCAAGTTTGTTTGCAATAATTAGAATCTTTTCAGGTTTCTCTTTTTTAGCAAATACTAATCTTTTTGATGCCCATGCGGATGTTACTGTAGATACACCGGCTTGACGATACTTTAATGCTATATTTTCATCACATTGGTCGTAGTCTTTTACAAGGGTAACTTGGTCGTTAAATAATTCTAACGGAACGTATTTTGATTGTGTATTATCGTAAGTTTGTAAATAGGTTTTAAGTGCGTAAGGGGTATCATTTACACATTTGGCGTATTCCAATAAAGCTTGTTCTCTCGTTAAAGACATTCATTATCTATTGTTTCCTTTAATTGCACTTAATAACTCACCCTTAGTTGTATGTGGAGGTAAGTGATCTTCAATAAGTCTTAATATATTTTCTTCTAATTTTTTTATATTTTCTTTTGACTCTGTTTTTTTCTTGTGTTCTGAACCTTTAAAACCACCAATGTTTTTTGCAAAATTTGCCATTTTAACAACCGAAGGATCATCTGATTTCATTGCCGCTGAAATACATTTTTTAGTAACTTCACCATCTGAATCTAAACCTTCTTTTTTACACCATCTACCGAATTTACCTTCAGTCCCTTTAGTGCCCATTTTTTTCGTGGCTTTTTGAATAAATTTTTCTGAACCTTCTTTTGATTCAACTTTTTTTGGTAAACCTTTATGTTTTGTTGATGCAAAATCTTCTAAATCTTTTTCTGACATTTTAGTTGCCATATCTTTGACTGATTTAGTAACTTTAGATTTTGGAGTGTCTCCTCTTTTTACTGATAATGCTAGACCCATAATTTTTTGTTGTTGTTTTGATACAGATTTTTCTTGTATTTCTGTTTCACCAATAGACGCTGTATCAGTTTTAGGGTCAAAATTTACTTTATTTTTATCGGCGACCGCTTTAGTTGCATCCAAAAATTTATCTTTATCTGTCTTATCGCCTAAGTTGTATTGTTTTATTGTTTTTGTTACTTCTTCTTTTGGTTCCTTTTTAATTTTTTTTGTTTTTTCATACAATAAATCTATTTGTTTACTGTTGAAGTTTTCTAGAGTTTTCATTGAAAATCCTTCGTGTAATAATGTTTCAATTTTATAATTAATATGTTTCATCTTGAACTAAATTTTTTTCCCAATTTAATACGACATCTCTTTCGTATAACTTATCATTAACGGATTCTATAGTTTCACCGTAATTAAAAACTAATCTTTTTCTTTTGTGAATCAAAATATCATCACTGTCCGATCTTTCCCAAGCCAATGCAATAACACCATCTATGGCATCATATACACCAAAAAAATCAGAATTTTGAATTAATGTAAGTGAAATATCAGAATTTCTTAATACCCCCACTTTTTTTATGTAATTTATTTCAGGAGGTAACGGTTTACCTGATGCTGGTTCTGCATCCCAATCTTCACCCCATACATCATCCAAATCAGAAAATATAAATTCATATATATTATCTCCTCTAAAATTTGGACCCAATTCGTTAACGTACACTAATTTCATAAAACTTGACCTCTTGGTGTTACTTTAATCTGTTTTCCGTTTTTAGTAAAAATTAAATTCTCTTTATTTGTTTTACCAATAAATTTTGCATTTTCTTCTAATAATTTTAACCCCTCTTTCATTTGTGGTACACTTTCGCTTAACTCCCTCACTTCTTCTTTTAAATTAAGTTTTTGTAGTTGATTTTTAAGATATTCCTTTTTTCTTTTTTCTTCTAATAACGGTTTTTCACTAGGTTTGATATTAAAATAACTACTTAATAATTTTTCAACTCTTGATTCTCCGTACATTGAATAGGTTTCTTTTGGTTCTGTTTCCATTGGTGGTTGAGTTTCTCCCATATCGTTCATTTTGTCTCCACCCATATTAAAATCTTCTTCTGACGAGATATCTAATTCTCCCTCACCTTCAGCACCATAATCAGGCTCTTCTTCGTCAAATTTAGATAATATATCATCTCTATCATCTTCTTCTAAATTATCTAAATTTAATGCTGATATAATTGAATTTAAAACATATTTAATATCATCAGACTCTAAATTTTTTTCTTTTTCTATTGATCTTAATCTTTGACTTAATTTTCCTGTTAACCTTTGAATTGATTTGAAGCTTGGTGCTTTTTGTTCACCTTCTTCACCACCTAAATCAAAATCATCTTCTGATGGTGTAGGTTCTTCTCCACCCATTCCTGAGTCTTCAGGCGCACCACCCATATCACCCATTCCTGACTCTGTAGGTGCACCGCCCATATCACCTGAAGGTGGAGTTGCAGTATCCGTTGGTGGTGGAGTTGCAGTATCCGTTGGTGGGGTTGCCGTATCCGTTGGTGGTGGCGTTGCTGTATCCGCTGGTGGTGGAGGGGTTGCTGACATTGGGTCACTACCAACATCAGGAGTTTTATTTCCCCCTTTAGGTAGTTTTAGTACAAACTTTTTTTTTTGACCGGCTTGTTCGCCAATTAAAGAAATACCTTCTTCATTTTCGTAAACACGATTTAATTCAGCGGCAGTAAGGTTTAATTTTTTCATTGCCTCTGAATACGATCTAAAGTATTTTCTTTGTCTCATTTGATCAGTATAATCTAATGTAGATTCATTTAATCCTTTTTTAATGATATATCCTAATTTTTCTTTTACAATACCGTAAGTTAATCCATCAGATAATTGAACTGTATAATTAGTTGTATTTAATTCATTGATATTTTGTTTTGGCGTTTCTTTATATGTTGCAATTTCTAAAATTCTGTTGATTTTATCCATACCTTGCAATTTTTCACTACCAAGTGGTCTCAAGTCTCCCATTTTTTTTATCTTTTTTAACTGTTTAGTCCATTAAATCCACCAATAGCAACTGCACTACATTGTTTTGCCTGTTGGTTATTTGCGTCTGTCCATTCAGGTTTAGGTGTAGTAAATGTAACAATTGAAGTACCTCCTGTTACATTATTTGCAACACCAGTAACTACGGTGTTATAATAATTATTTGTACAAGCAGTTGTTGGCATAGTTTTTTATATATAAATATACGTTTATTTAATAAATTTTATTTTATTCTGTTTTTTCTTCTTCTAATGATAATTTTTTATCTACAAAGTCATTTTTAAAGTTTTCTAATTTACCTATATATCCATTTCTTCTTAAATACTTAAACACTAAATTTTCATAAGAATATTCACCCTCTCTTTTTAATCCACAAGTTCTATATTTTCTCAATTTTTCTCTATATTTCTTTATAAGTTTCAAAGCACCTTCAATATCTTCATCTTTAGCATTTTCTAAAACACCGTCGATAATATCTATCCATTGTTGTATTTTTGATTTTAATTTTTTTTCGTCAATAGAAAAATCTTCTATTTTTGGTATCTTTAACCATTTGTCTTCCATTAGTGAATAAACCCCTTGGCTTTCATTTTTTTCATTTAGATCTTGCACGTATAGTTCTGTTTCGAAACCTTTAATCATTATGTCATGTGCCGCATTGAATACAGATTTTTTTAATCTAAAAAGTTCTTCATATAGTTCTTTATTTTCTCCCGCCTCTTCAAGATCTATTACAATATGTATATCAAAATCTGAAAATTCGCTCCAATTATAACCAACTAAAGAACCAACAAAAATAATGTCTTGAACATAAAGATCCGTATCCAAGTAATCTATAAATAATTCAGCAACTTTATCTAATCTTTCTTTTATTTCAGGTCGGAGTTTATAGTTTTGAGCATTTTTATCTCCCATATATTTTTCATTTGGTAAAAACCAAACATCGGGATTTAATTCATCCTGTAAATAAAAACTATTAATTATTTTTTTACTTATTGCCATGTATATAAATATGGCGCAAAAATTATTTATCTAATTTTTTGTATTTATATGTTTTTGAAATTTGTGAATTGAAAAATTTACCCTGTGACTCGGATAAACGAAACTGAGCATAAATGTTATGTGGAACTTCATCATATTCATATGTCATACCATTATTAAATTCTACGAGTAATTTTTTACTATCGGTGTCGTACTCAGTTTTTTTTAAATTACTTGATTGTATTTCACAAGTTATTTTTGTACCCTCTATTGTTGTTTTTTTTATTCCCATAACTTTTTATTTAAATAAATAATATTAAATAAAAAAAAATCCACCTAAACTGGTGGATTTTAAACTCAAAATAAGAACATTTTTATTTTAAACTCCTAATCTTATCTCTTAATTTAATTGCTTTTTCAAAATCTTGTTTTTTTATACATTCATTTAGTTCTTGATTGAGTTTAGATAATTCATCTTTGTTTTTTTCCAATTTATTTATTTTATCTCGTAGTTCAACTGCTTTTTCAAAATCCTGTTTTTCAACAGATTCATTTAATTCGTATTTTAATTTTGAAATTTCATCAATACTTTTTGAATTATCTGTTTTTCTGGTTAAAAAAGAATAAGAAAATAGACCGGTGTCTGATACATAAGTTCTTCGTTCCCATTCGCCATTTTCATCATTTCCTTTTTGTACTTGTTCTTTTCCTGTTTGTGGATTAATTTCTTTGAAAAAATCTTCAATTGAATCTAAATCTTTAAATAATCGGTTTAAATTGTGAAAATTTCTAAATAACATAATTTTAATTTTTTTTTAAGTTTATTTTTACATTTTTTTACCAAATAAATGCCAAATGTAAATATATGACAAATTGTCAGTATAATAAAAAAATTACTGACAATATTTCTAATATTATATAAATTGTTGATTATTTTAAAGTATTTTATTAAAATTATCTTAAATAAAACTTTAAACCTAAAACAATGATTGAATCATTTGACGACTCTGAAAAATCAAAAAATAAAAATACAGATAATAAGACAAAAACACCTGTTTTAGATAACTTTTCAAGAGACCTTATAAAATTAGCCGAAGAAGGTAAATTAGATCCTGTTGTAGGTAGAGAAAATGAAATTAATAGGATTGCACAAATTCTTTCAAGAAGAAAGAAAAACAACCCAATTATATTAGGAGAACCTGGTTGCGGTAAAACAGCCATTGTTGAAGGTTTGGCCAAAAAAATATTTGATGGTGAATGTCCTCAAAATTTATACAACAAAAGAATAGTTTCATTGGATCTTACTTCCATAGTTGCCGGTACAAAATATAGAGGTCAGTTTGAAGAAAGAATGAAAGTTATTATGGAGGAACTTTATAATAATCCTGACATTATAATCTTTATTGATGAAATTCATACAATGATAGGTGCAGGAAATGCTTCGGGTTCAATGGATGCATCAAACATATTTAAACCCGCACTTTCAAGAGGTGAACTTCAATGTATTGGTGCCACCACATTAGAAGAATATAGAAAAAATATTGAAAAGGACGGAGCACTTGAAAGAAGATTTCAAAAAGTTATGGTGGATCCTTCTTCAAAAGAAGAAACATTTCAAATAATTAAAAATGTGAAAGATAGATATGAAGATCACCATAAAGTAAAATATAGTGATGAAATATTATGGCTTTGTGTTGAATTGGCTGATAGATACATAACTGATAGAGAATTTCCTGATAAGGCATTCGACATTATAGATGAAGTTGGCGCAAGATCTCAAGTAGAAATTAAGTTACCTGAAATTATAGAAGAACTTAAAAGACAAGCAGAAGAAATAAAAAAAGAAAAAGTTAGAGTTATCAATAGCCAAAGATATGAGGAGGCGGCCAATTTAAGAGATAAAGAAAGAAATATTTTAAATGATTTAGAAAAAGAAAAAACTGATTTTGAAAAAAATAGAAACCTATTCAAAAGTGAGGTAACCGAAGATGTGGTATATGATGTTGTATCTTTAATGACCAAAATTCCAATATCAAAAATTTCAACAGATGAAACAGAACAATTAAAAACATTAAAAGAAACTTTATCAACAAAAGTTATAGGTCAAGACGACGCGGTTGCAAAAATATCAAAAGCAATCCAAAGAAATAAAGTTGGTCTGAATGATCCAAAAAAACCAATATTTAGTGGACTATTGATTGGTAATTCTGGTGTCGGCAAAACGGAACTTGCAAAGCAATTGGCAAAACATATGTTTAATACTGAAGACGCACTTATTAGATTAGATATGAGCGAATTTTCAGATAAAATTGCAACATCAAAACTTACTGGAACTGCACCAGGTTATGTTGGTTATGAGGACGGGTCACCATTTTTAAATAAAATTAAAAATAAACCTTATTCTGTTATTTTGTTAGATGAAATTGAAAAAGCTCACCCTGAAATATTCAATGTATTTTTACAAATGTTAGACGAAGGATTTTTAACTGACGGACATGGAAGAAAAATTAATTTCAAAAATACAATAATCCTAATGACATCAAATGTTGGTACAAAAATAGTTCAAGATTTTGGGACAGGTGTTGGATTTTCTACAAGTTCAAAAACAGAAAGAAAAGAAGAAGAAATAAAATCTATGTTAGAAAAGGAGTTATTTAAAAAGTTTGCACCTGAATTTATTAATAGATTTGATGAAATTATATATTTCAAAGATTTAAATGAGGATGATTTATTAAAAATTGTTGATTTAGAACTTGAAAAAGTTTATAAAAGAGTTGAAGGAATTGATTTTGAATTAGAAGTTGATGATAGTTTGAAAAAACACATAATAACGATAGGTACTGACACTAGATTTGGTGCTCGAATATTGAAAAGGACCATTCAAAAGTGGGTTGATGATGCAGTTACAGATAAAGTAATTTCAGACAATCCAGAAAAAGGATCAAAATTTGTTCTTTCTTATAATGAAAAAGATAAAAAAACTGAAGTTAAAATAAAAAAACCAACAAAAAGAAAAACAAAAATTGGTTAATTGTTAAAAAGTTTTTATCTTTGTAAAAAAAATACATGAACTTAAATAAATTCAAAGAGTTACTATCGGTCCCTTCTAAGACATATCAAGAAGAAGATATGGTGGAATATCTTTGTAATGAATTAGACACAATTCCAGGCGTCTCCTACTACCGAGATGATATGATGAATATATATGCGACTAAAGGTGAATTAAACAAAGGTGAATTTTATCCAATGTTTATTGCCCACACGGACACCGTTCATCATAAGGTAGATAAAATTATAGTAAAAGAAGAAGACCTCATCAGACCAAATACATTTGGAAAAAAGTTTGATGAGGTTAAAGTCCCATGTTTAAAGGCATACACCGAAGATGGAAAACCAACAGGTATTGGTGGTGATGATAAATGTGGTATTTTTATTTGTTTAGAGTTATTAAAGACTTTAGATAAAGTAAAAATTGGTCTTTTTGTTTCAGAAGAAACAGGTTGTCACGGATCTTCAAAATGTGATGAAAACTTCCTACAAGATGTTGGATATATCACACAATACGATGCACCAGGAAATCATTTAATATCCGAGATATGCTCGGGAGTTCGTTTATTTGAACGTGATAGTGAATTTTTTATTAAATCAATTGACGCAATTGAAAATGCATTTAAAAATGAAATGCTTGTTCAATCTCACCCTTACACCGACATATCACAATTAAAAAAGAAAATTGATGTTTGTTGTATCAACATGTCATGTGGTTATTACAACATGCATTCAAACCAAGAATTTGTTTCAATAGAAGATGTTGAAAATGCAATTACCGCAGGATTAAATATGGTTAAAGAATTGGGTTTGAAAAAATATAAGTATGAATATAAACCAATTGTATATACACCACAAACAGTTATGAACTCATTACTTCAATTTGAAGATGATGAAGAGGAAGATTATCCTGTTCATCAATTAGAAAGTATTGATGTTATTGAAGAAAAAGATGGTATTACAATATCAGATATTTTTTATGGTAATAATCTTTTTATAAATGATGATGATTTGGTGTATTTATATGAGATATTAAAGGAACGTCTTATTTCTAAGTATTGAAAATCTATCAAGGTGTTCCATCATATTAAATAATTTTTCGTTATATATTATATTAACAATTCCATCAATATCAGTTTTTCCTACCTTAGCGCTCCATTCATTTGGTTTTTTAATTTTATACACAATTTGACCGGTAGATGGATCTATAATATCTATAAGAATATCGTATTTTTTATCTTTTGTTCTAATCCATTTATTAATTCCTCCAAGTTGAGATACTTTATCTATAACTTCTAAATATTTTTCACCATAATTTTCAGTATTAGTTTGTATATCCTCTAATTTTCTTTCTAATACTCTTTCAGCTTCACTATTCCAAGTAGTTTCAAATTTTTCAGCATCCCAAAAATTATATTGCATTTCATAATACTCAGGTAAATGTGAAATATTTTCTTTTTTAATTGCATTAAATAGTAAATCTAAAAAATTATCTTCGTCGGTTCCAAAACGAGCAAATAACATTACACAAGACCCCCAATCCATTTCATATTTCCAAAAACAATATTTTTGACTATATCTTTCAACACCAACATTTCTTAAACAATTACAATACGTATCTTCAATTCCTTTTGGTACTTCATCTACAACTGCCGCGTAATTTGCATCTGAAAAGGCCTCCGTTATATTATCACCAAGATTTATTGTATCTAAAAAATCTCTTATTTCAATATTTAATTCTGAATCAAGAGGTGATCCTTCTTTTAACATTGTTGAAATTTTTAAATAAATTGTTGGTGATAAAAATCTTGCAATATCTCTAACTAATTCTAAATGGTTTTTTCTAAATCTTTCTGTAACATATCCTTCTCTCCAATCTTCGTAATCCCTATCATTAAAATCTTCATACCAAGACCAATTTCCTGAATACATTGCTTCATAATTTCTAGCATCATATTCACCATCACTACCTTCTTCATATTCTTCAGGAAAAAAGAATTGTAAATAATCAGATAAACCATCAAAAGTAAAAATAATACCATCATAAGTGACTTTAATAATGTCACCATAATCTTTACCGTTTGAATCTTCAAAATAAACTTCACGAGGACTCAGTCTACCTTTTGCTAAACGTATGATTTTTTCATAGTCAGACATTTCATCAACATCTTTTTCTTCGTCAGTTTCAAAGATAAATTTTTTTCTCAACATATTTATATAAATATATTGGATAATCAAAACAAATATATTATCTTTGTATAAGTTCTTTGAAAATAACATTACGATATATGGGTCTATATTGGAATTGACGGGCATTGGTTGAATAAAAGAAGCATGTAGGGACTGAATTAATCTCTTTAAAAACTGATTCACAAAACAACTGGCAATGTGCTAAACAACCTTGAGACTTTGGGTCTAATCTCAACTCAAGAAGTAACTGTAGCTTAAGAAGTTAACGGATACGCGAGCCGGTTCACATACGCTCAGGAACAGAAGTGACTAAGGTAGATTACCACTAAACCCGAAATTGAGTGGTCTATTGGTTTTTGGTTTACGATAGTGAAGAACAAACCATACTTGTTTTTGATCAAGATAAAATCAAATATTTTGGGGTATTATAAAATACCAACCTAAACATGTAGTCGTCTTTTAAACAAGATGAGCCGGACGAGGGAGTCGGAGCCCTCTAGATCCACCAACGGATCCCACTATTTAATTATGGTGGGATTTTTTATTTGTATTTTTTGTGTAGACGGACTGTTTTTTTGTGGAGATGTGAATATTTATATAATAAACATCATGGCAAATAGAAAAAAAGAATTAGTAGTATGTTCAAACCCCGATTGTAAAAAAGAATTTTATAAAGATTCATCTGAAGTTACAAGAAACAATAAGATTGGTAGAAAAAATCACTGTTCTTTAAAGTGTTGTGGACATACCAGTCACGAACATTTAAAAAAGTATAGTAAAGAGAATGTAAAATACTTAGAATCTCAGTGGGGTAACAGAAGGGATGAGTTTACCGGATTAAGAGAACATTTTAGAAGGTTAAAAAAAAGAAAACATTATTACGATGTTGGGTTGGAAGATTTATTAGAATTATGGAATAATCAAAAAGGTATTTGTCCATATAGTGGGGTTAAGTTATTACATCCAAACGAAGGTGGTAATAACCTAAATACCGCATCTTTAGATAGAATTGATAGTAAAATAGGTTATGTTAAAGGAAACTTACAGTTTATTAGTATCATTTGTAACCAAGCAAAAAATAGTCTTACACACGAAGAAATGTTAACGTTCTTAAAAACGGTATGTGATTTTTATTCAAAAAAAGAATAATAAAAAACCCACTCTTTTGAAGTGGGTTTTTGTTTTTTAGGATAAATCCTTAATTACTTAACAACTTCTGTTGTAGCGTCTGTTGTACATTCTTTTGTAGAATCACAACACTCTTTAGTTGCTTCGTCAGTTGCGTTTTCATTTTTCTTTTCACCACAAGATGTCATAAGAGAAATTGTCGTGAAAAAAATCATAGAAAAAAATAAATTTTTCATTTTTAAATTGGGGAATTTAAGTTTATTACATTAATAATTATATAAAATATTTAAAAAGTCAAGAAATAGTTTGTCAGTTAGAAAAAAATACTTATCTTTGTATTGTAATCATTTATATAAACCCTTAAAAATAAAAAACATGAAAAACTTAATTATCACCGCAATTTTCTTCTTGATTAGTTTCATTTCTTTCTCACAGAAAATAAAATTCTTGACATCTGATTGGTCTTATTTAATAACTAATCCTAAAGATCTAACAATAGATGATTATGAAAAAATATTAAGATCTGGGGGTTTAAATTCGTCACAAGGTTTAAACTATTATGATATTGATTTAGATAATAAAATATATATTCATGGGTATTTAGATGATAGTGGAGAAAATTTTGTATACAACAAAACTAAAATAGAAAAATTAATTTCAAATGAAAAATATATTAAATTTGAAGTTAAAACAAAAGATTTTGGAGTTGTAAACTGCATTATCCCAAAAAATAAAAAATTAGGTTTAAAAATGGTTTTTTCTTGTAGAGTATCTAATTCTTCATCAAAAATGATTGGTTTTATATAAAAAAAGGGAGTTTAAACTCCCTTTTTTTATTTTATATTATATTTTTTTAAATTGTGTACCCACTATTTTTACCATATATTCCCAAGTAAGCCTTCAATTGACCAGGATTTCCAGGTGCAAATTTTTTAACGTTTGCCATAGATTTTGCACTCGCATTTTTATCACACCAAGCCCTAAACTGTTGACCGACAGGTCCGTTAGGTTCGAAAACAGTTTTAGGTCCATCACCACTCGGGGAGTCATGTAAAACATTTGTTGTAAAAGTACTATTTTTACTCTCACCACAAATTAAATAAGCAGTGTCAGTTTTTAAACTTTCAAAATTTTCTCCATTCCACCTCATAACACTAGGAAAATTCACTTCCCAAACACTTATGTCTCCACCTTGTTTACCACCAACCATTTTACCAATTGTTGGTTGTTTTAATACATATGATACAATCTTTGTTGTGTCATGAAACCCAGCGTCTAGCGCCTTTTTAAGACTTTGTTCGTTCATAACTCTTTTCACAATTCTTGCTAAATCGGATTCAGTCAATCTAATAATTCTTTTCATAATTTTTAATTATTTGTTTATTAATTTTTATTTCTTTTACAAATAAATATATCAATAAATAAAAAAGTTTGTAAAAAAGAAAAAAAACTATATATTTGTATTATGCAAACATTTCTTCCATATTCAGATTTTAGAAAATCATTGGAATCACTTGACAACAAACGTTTAGGTAAACAACGTGTTGAGGCTTACCAAATCATATCTGCAATCACAGGTCGTTTACGTAAAGACGGTAAACCATATAAAGGTTGGTTAAATCACCCGTGTTCTGTTATGTGGAGAGATTACGTCAATGCACTTAAACAATATTACAACGACAGTATTGATGTGTGGAAATCTCGTGGTTTCAAAAATACAATGGAATATGAAGTTATTGAGGGTGAGTTTATTTTACCTCATTGGTTAGATTGTGAAGACTTTCACTCATCACATAGATCAAACCTATTACGTAAAGA
>Ga0214923_10007021_pt1 | contig 12401 bp, 13 predicted proteins | sample LL1510_MetaG_FD_177993 | JGI IMG/M metagenome (GOLD analysis project Ga0214923, IMG submission 177993) | Freshwater microbial communities from Lake Lanier, Atlanta, Georgia, United States - LL-1510 | ecosystem: Environmental > Aquatic > Freshwater > Lake | place: USA: Georgia | collected...
TGAGAACTTGCCGACGGATCAACCGGGGCTACAGAAAGTTGTTGAAACCTCATTGCGCGCCTATGGAATCTCAACCGAAAAACTTTTTATTGTTGATGGCGCTGGTTTGGCTAAAGAAAATATGGTTACGCCACGAACCATCATCCAAGTGTTAATGACGATGAGAAATAATCCGAATTTTCAGGCAATTTATGAAGGTCTTCCAGTATCTGGTCAGACTGGCACGTTAAAGAATAGATTTCTGACAACTGGTACTAACGCTGTTGGACTAGTAAGAGCAAAAACCGGTTGGCTAAACAGTGTTGTTAGTCTTGCGGGTTACGTGACAGTAGGTAAGAACGAATATGTATTTGCAATTTTCGCTGATCACATCACTCCCGGATTCAAGTATCGAAACCGCGCAAGAGAGACTATCTATTCCTTATTGGGAACTATTGCAGCTCCACCTAATTAAATAAGGTCAAAATTAAATGTTGTCGAAGACCTTTATTGCACCCAAATAGCAAGCAACCCACGTTCGCTGATGTATTGATTCAAAAGTAACGCCAATTGGCTGTTCGCACACTTTAATTGTTTGTAAGATGGCGAAATCGCTAGTTCTTATTTTCGAGACTGTTCCACTATTAAAGTTCACAACAAAGAGAGCCGTCCCATCAGAAGAGATATCTAGACTTCGTGTTGCCGCGCCAGTTTTCACAGAATTAACAACTTTATTTTGTGTCCTATCGTAGGCAACAACTTGACCGCTTTTATTAAGAGTTGCATAGATCGTGTTTTGATCCGGTGACAAAACGAGCGCACGCGGATTGACACCAATAGTAAGTTTCTTAACTGTAAATTTTTGCAAATCAATTTGATGGATAACTGAGCCACCCATCTGGGCTACGAATGCGTATCGAGAGTCTTTTGATACGACTATTCCTCGGGGATAAGGGCCAATTTTGATTATTTTAATGATCTTCTGAGTTGCAACGTCTAGTACATAGAGATCGTAAGAACACCAGTTACTTACTAAAACATATTTATTATCAGGAGTTACTTTCACTACTTTTGGAACTGTTCCCACTTTATAAGCGGCATCTATTGAGTAAGTACTGAGGTTGATTCGGTAGAGAAAACTGCGATCGTATCCAGAAGTGGGCGAGCAGACATCATGGCCTTCTTTTGTAAAACCTTTGCCATACATGGCGTAGTTAGTGACGTAGAGATATTTATTGTCGGGCGAGAATGCACCTTCAACTGGTGCACCTTGATGTGTTCCCGAGTACCCGGTAAATCCAAGCTTGGTGAGATCAACTCGATCAGGGATAGTAGCGAGAAGTTCCATAGTTTCTGCGTTGTACAAAGTTACTGAATGTCGATACATCATGTTATGTGCGCTAATTAATCCATTTGATGATGCAACTGATTTTGGTCGTATTTCGCCGGTGATGGTTTTAATCAGCACCATCTTTGAATCCTGCGAAAGTGTTTCAGCTGAAGCTGTATGAAAAGATGCTGTTAAAACAATACTCAAAAGAAATAAAAAGCGGCGCAGCTTTTTCACTGCGCCACTCTAACTTAATGAATTTTTTTAATCGTCTCCGTTGGGACCATCATCATGACCAAACCCATCACCGTCACCATGAGGAGGGCGTGGATGGTTTGGATCAAACTTCCCATCTCGATGTCGATTGGCACCGGTCCAATTATCACCATCAGGATCAACACCTTGACCAGGTCCACCTTGTGGTCCGCCCGTAATAGTAGGAGCGGGGAGATTGCTATTTTGATTTGGATCGCTCAGTTGGCTAACTAAAGTGTCATCAATCGCAGACGAGCCATCTGATTTTTGATTGATGCCATAGGCAGCTGCCGCGCCAACAATAGCTAGCGCTGCAACGATTGAGACAACTCGATTTCTCTTGAAAGAACTCTTTGTTGAACTTTCTAGAGGAGAATTTTCTTGCGAGTGTGAATCATCATTAACTTTTGCAAACCATTCAGGTTGGTTCTCTGAATGTGGTGAATTGGGTTGTTGTTCCATGCCAGAAGAGTAAAGAAATTTCCTGAGAGAAAACTGCGAACCACGATGGGATTGGCTGGGTTGTAGGGTGGGCAGGTGAAGGTCGCAGCACCATATATCGCTCTGATGAAGTTACGAGTTGTCGAGTTGTTGCTCGTAACCACACTTCCAGCGCTCTTTCTCGCCTCGCGAGGTCTTCCTCCTCTTGGCGTTTCGATAGCGACGCTTATCGGGGGCACTCTGGCAGCCGGAGCGGCCAATGCATTCAACATGGTGATTGAGAGTGACAGTGATCGACTAATGGGTAGAACTGCGCATCGACCGATTGCAAATAAAGATATTTCGGAAGGTCGCGCACTTGCTTTTGCATTTTCAATCTCACTTATTGCTTTGGCAATAATGTTTGCTTTCACCAACCTTTTAGCAACCGGGCTAACGATTTCAGCGATTACCTATTACGTTTTTATCTACACGATTGCGTTGAAACGTCGGACATCACAGAACATCGTTTGGGGCGGTATCGCCGGTTGTTTCCCAGTAGTCATCGGCTGGTCTGCAGTAACTGGTTCGTTAGCTTCACCAGCTCTCTGGTTCTTTCTCCTTATTTTCTTCTGGACACCTCCTCATTTTTGGGCGTTAGCCATCAAATACAAAGATGACTATGAAGCTGCTGGAATCCCGATGTTGCCGGTAGTAGCAACTCAGAAAAATGTTTCAACCCAAATGTGGTTTCACACGCTAGCAATGACGGTCACTTCATTCATTGTGTTACAGAGCGCAGATTTCCCTAAAGTTTTTTATCTTGCCAATGCTCTTCTCAACCTATTTTTTATCTGGCTTATGAGCAAGATGCGTGGGGAAAAAATTCAGATTGAACGAGCTGCGATAAAAATTTTCCATGGTTCAATCACGTATCTCACGCTTTATTCATTGATGCTGATTCTTGGGGCGTTTTATGTCTAATGAACGTTCGTTAGCGATAGCAGTTGATGACCTATCGAAAAAATATGGTGATCAGGTAGCGCTTTCTCATGCAACTTTCCACGTTCCTCTCGGAACTATTTGTGGCTTTGTTGGACCAAATGGTTCTGGCAAAACCACAACAATTCGTATGTTGCTGGGTTTAATTAGCTCAAGCGGTGGAACGGCGAAAATCTTGGGTGAATCAATCGCGCATCCAGAAAAATATCTCCCACGAGTCGGTGCAATGATTGAAGGACCAGCGTTCTATCCAGCGCTAACCGGAAAAGAGAATCTTAATGTGCTGGCAACTTTAGGTGGGTACCCATTAGATCGAGTAGATCAATTGCTTCACAAAGTTGGGCTTGGAGATCGTGGCGATTCAAAATATAAAACGTATTCATTAGGGATGAAACAAAGGCTGGGAATTGCAGCGGCATTGCTTCCGAATCCACAATTATTGATTTTGGATGAGCCGACTAATGGTTTAGATCCTGCAGGGATTCATGAAATTCGAGAATTGCTTCGTTCATTGGCTCAAGATGGCATCACTGTATTTGTCTCATCGCACTTATTAAGTGAGATAGAAATGATTAGTGAGTATCTCGTGATGCTCCGAGACGGAAAGGTTATTTTCTTCGGCAAAACCACTGATCTATTGGAGCGACAGCGACCAACGCTTGTTGTAAAGCCGGAGAAGGAAGATGATCTAGAACGTTTGCGGCAACTGTCAGAAAAGTTAGGTCATCGAGCTACGGTCAGCAACGGCCAACTTCATATCGACGCTGAAGGTAATTGGTCTGCTCCATTCAATAGAGCGGCATTCGAATCTGGCATCACACTTTCGAGCATCGCAGTAGAACTACCTACTCTTGAAGAGACATTCTTTGAGATGACTTCTAATCAGAGCGGAGGTCAACAGTGATTCGAGTTATTAGCGCTGAATTGCGTAAGTTGCGCAGACCAACGCTATTTTTAGGAACTCTCGGCTCCGTTGTTGGAGTTACTGTTCTTGTGACTTCACTTCTTTATTTACTTATTGATCGACCAGGTGGCAATGCTGAGCGCGGCACATTTATTTCGCGCGAAATTCTTAGCGCTGCCAACGGATTAACAATTGGATTTTCTGCCTCGGCGGGATTACTTGGAATTGTTGCGTTATGTGTCTTTGCCGCGCAAACGGCACAGGAATACACGTATGGCACCTTGCGGAATCTTCTCGTGCGGCAACCATCGCGAATGAAAATTCTCATTGGAAAGCTCATCTCTATGAGTATTTTTCAATTGGCAATTGTTTTAGTTTCAGGAGCGGTAAGTATCGTGGTCTCATTTGCGCTTGCCCCGCATGCGAAAGTTTCTACTGACTTATGGAGCTCAAGTGCCGCCGTCTCTGCAATTGTTCACACAACAATCAATGTCTTTATCTCTGCGATTGCATATGGGCTTTTTGGCATGGCATTGGGGCTTTTGTTGAGATCTCCCATCAGTTCAATATCAATCGGAGTTCTTTGGCTTTTAATTGTTGAAGGAATTCTTGGCACAGTCTGGTCGACTGCAAATAAGTGGCTACCTGGTTCACAATTTAGCAACGTTGCTCAAGGCGGATCGGCTGAGATTTCTTACTCATATTCCGTGGCTGCAACCACCGTGTACCTCGTAATAATAAGTATCGCGGCAGCATCACTTTTTAAGAAGCGAGACGTCTCTAACTAGACACAAGCCAGATTTCCCAAGCGAATCTCCTTTCAGGCTTTATTCTTTTCCAGTTCCCTAAATTCCCCGAGGGGTATAAGTGATACGTAATAGTTCGTTTCGTGCGGTAGCAATCGCGCTCACTATTTCATTCTCATCCTCGGCTATTGCATATGCGGTTCCAAAACCAACGCAGGCAGAAATTGATGCTGCAAAGAAAGCGGAAGCTGCGAAAAAAGCCGCAGCAGATAAACAGAAAGCTGCGCTAGACCAAGCAAATAAAACATTGCGACAACTCACGGCGATTGCTCGCTCGGCTGAAGCTAAATATCAAGCGGCTCTTAAAGAATTAGCGCAAGCCACAAAAGTTGCTCACGCTGCTGCAGTCCATGCTCAATTGGCTTCGGAAGCGGTAAACGCGACACATCGAGAAATTGGAAAACTCGCAACCAATGCGTACATCATGGGTTCTGGATTTACTGACCTTAATTCGTTATTGAATTCAGATGGACCACAAGATCTCATTGATCGACTCAACACGCTAGATCGACTTGGTGCAACTAATTCGACTGCACTCAAAAGATTTAAAGCTGCTGAAGAGGTAGCGATTGCTGCAAAGAAAGAAGCAGATTCCGCGAAAGAAGCACAACAGAGAGCAACTGAGAAAGTTGCAGCAGCAAAGAAGGTTGCGGATGATGCGAGAGCAACACAACAGAAAGAAGTAAATCGTCTGCAAAAGATTCAAGATCAACTTCTCAAAGATCTTGAATCAGCGCGTAAAGTTCGACTGACATTAGAGCAACAACGACAATTGGCACTTCTTGAAGAAGCAAACGCTGATCAAGCAGGGCAGACGAAAAATCAAGCGAAGATTTGGCCAGATATTGGTTTCCCTTCGAAGGCCATTATTCGATCAACGGAATCACAACGACTTCGAGCAGTTGAGTACGCCAAGAAACAAGTTCTGGCACGTAAGCCTTATATCTGGGGAACGGAAGGGCCAAACTCATTTGATTGTTCTGGTTTGGTTTTTGCTGCATACAGGAACGCAGGACTTGGCTGGCCACAATGGGATCGCCTTAACTCGTCGCTCTATTTCAGCACGACAAAACATATTCCGCTCAATGCGATAGAACCTGGCGATTTACTGTTCTACTCCTATAAAGGAACCGTGAACACAATTCATCACATCACTATTTATGCTGGAAACGGAATGATGTGGGAAGCAAATTCAAAGGGCAAAGGCTTGCTCTACTCAAGCATTTACAGCATTAATGGGTTAATGCCATACGGAGGCCGGGTCTAATCTTCTCCTGTGGGAGAGACAAGCGCTTCATATCAAATTCGAAGTTCAATTCGTAGCGCGCTGGAATTTTCTGCTCCTGGTGATCGTGTCCTGGTTGGCGTTTCTGGTGGTGCAGATTCATTAGCGCTCGCGCAAGGGTTAATTCTCGAGGCAGAAGAGTTTGCAATTCAACCCATTGCAATCATTATTGATCATCAACTTCAAAAAAATTCTCATGAAGTTGCTCTATCAACGGAAAAAATATTAATAGGAATTGGGTATACAGATGTACGGATTATCAAAGTTAGCGTTGATGGTCGTGATGGCATGGAAGCATCTGCTCGTCGCGCTCGGTACTCTGCATTTGAAGACGTTGCCCGGGAAGTTGACGCGACACTTTTCTTATTAGGTCACACCAAGGATGATCAAGCAGAGACTGTTTTGTTGGGACTTGCACGTGGTTCCGGAACCCGTTCCTTATCAGGAATGGCGGAACAATATGGAATCTTTTTCAGACCGCTATTAGCAATTACTCGCGAACAAACGATTCGTGCTTGTGAGGAATGGAAGCTTTCTCCGTGGTCAGATCCACACAATGACGATTTTCAATATACGAGAGTTAGGGTCAGAAAGAACGTTCTTCCTACGATTGAACGAGAACTTGGTCCTGGAATCGTTGATGCGTTAGTGAGAAGTGCGAAATTACTTCGCGATGATGCGGATGCGCTTGATGAATGGAGCGCATCGCTCTTTTCGGGAATGAATCCACTCGATTTAGATGTTGTAGCCCTTGAATCCCTTCCGCGAGCGGTCCGAACTCGAGTCTTGCGTCTGGCGATTTATGCGGCGGGAGCTCCTGCCGGATCGCTCAACGCCGAGCACATTGCTCCGGTAGAGGCCATGGTCTCGGCGTGGCGCGGCCAAGGCGAGTGCTCACTTCCGGGCGGTGTGAAGGTTCAACGAATTTCGGGCAGACTTTCGCTCCTTCGACCGAACCAGAATTAACACCGGGAACTAATAAACCCGGGCATTAATGAGTACTCGTCATTAATGATTAACGCACGATAGGGAGATAACGTGGATTTAGAAGCAATCAAAGGCGACATTGAACGCGTCATTGTTTCTGAAGACGATCTTCACAAGCGAATGAAAGAACTCGCTGCGCAAATTACCTCGGATTACAAAGATCGAGATCTCCTTTTAATTGGCGTACTTAAAGGCGCAGTGATGGCGATGGCTGATCTATCTCGGTACATCCAACGTCATGTTGATATGGATTGGATGGCGGTCTCTTCCTACGGTTCTGGAACTAAATCAAGTGGCGTTGTACGAATTTTGAAAGATCTCGATCGCGATATTACTGGTCGTGAAGTTTTGATTATTGAAGATATTGTCGATACCGGGCTCACGCTTTCATGGTTGCGTTCAAATCTAGAATCACGTGGCGCAAAGAGCGTGGAGATTTTGACAGTCCTCCGTAAACCTACAGCTGCAAAAGTGGAAGTAAATGTTAAGTATGTTGGATTCGATATCCCGCCAGATTTCGTAATTGGTTACGGTCTGGATTTTGATGAGAAATATCGCAATCTGCCTTTTATCGCCGTGCTCGCAAAGCACATGTATGAATGATTGTGACTTATGACCGACGATAAAAAGAGCAAGAAAAAAGTTAAAGAGAATAGAACCAGCAACAAACTTCCTGATCCAAATCGGGTAAGAAAGGTTGCTCGGCGACCACTTTTCTGGATCTTGTTAGCGATAGTCGGAGTAACGCTATTTGGCCAAATATCTAATGGCGGAAATCAGTACACCAAAGTTTCGACCTCGGCAGTGATCGCAGCGATCTCCAATAATGATGTGGAATCTGCGATTGTTGTTGATCGAGATCAAGTAGTTCGAGCCATTTTGAAGCCTGGAAAGGCGATAAAAGGCGCGACAAAAATTGAAGCGTCATATGTGACTGGGCAAGAGCCACTCATTGTTGAGCTCCTTACAAGTAATCCACCGCCAAAGGAATGGAATGTTTCCGTTCCGCACCAGAACCTTTTTATTTCGCTAATTTTCTCGATGTTGCCGTTCATCATCATCGCTTTAGTTTTCTTTATGTTGATGGGGAATGCGCAAGGCGGAAATCGCGTATTTTCATTTGGTCGCTCTCGCGCAAAATTGCAATCACCTGATGCACCGAAAACTACCTTTGCAGATGTTGCCGGTGCAGATGAAGCGGTTGAAGAATTACGAGAGATAAAAGATTTCTTGGCAGATCCGAAGAAGTATCAGGAAATTGGCGCAAAGATTCCAAAAGGTGTTCTACTTTTTGGCCCGCCTGGAACTGGAAAGACACTGTTGGCTCGAGCTGTTGCAGGCGAAGCAAAAGTTCCGTTCTATTCAATATCAGGATCAGACTTTGTTGAAATGTTTGTTGGTGTTGGTGCAGCGCGAGTTCGCGATTTATTTAATCAAGCGAAAGCACATGCACCTGCGATTGTTTTCGTCGATGAAATCGATGCGGTTGGCCGGCAACGTGGCGCAGGTTTAGGTGGTGGTCATGATGAGCGCGAACAGACGCTCAATCAATTGTTGGTTGAAATGGATGGCTTTGAAGCCAATGGTTCTGTCATTCTCATTGCTGCAACGAACCGTCCAGATGTTTTAGATCCAGCTCTTCTTCGTCCTGGCCGCTTTGATCGCCAAATAGGAATTGATAGACCAGACTTAAAAGGTCGAGAAGCAATTCTCAAAGTTCATGCAAAGAACAAACCACTTGCAGAAGACGTTGATTTACTTGGGTTTGCGCGCAGGACTCCAGGGTTTACGGGTGCGGATCTGGCGAATGTTCTTAATGAAGCAGCGCTTTTGACTGCACGTGAAAATGCAAAAGTAATTACCAATAAATCGCTCGATGAATCCATCGATCGTGTAATGGCAGGCCCGCAACGCAAGAGCCGATTAATGAGTGAAGAAGAACGAAGAATTACTGCGTATCACGAAGGCGGACACGCGCTCGTTGCACATGCGTTGCCTCATACAGATCCGGTTCACAAAATTACGATTATGCCGCGCGGACATGCGCTGGGTTACACCATGGTTCTGCCAGATGAAGATAAGTACTCAACTTCTCGTAACCAAATGCTCGATCAATTGGCATACACAATGGGTGGCCGCGCTGCTGAAGAGTTGGTATTCCATGATCCAACTACTGGCGCTGCAAACGATATTGAGAAAGCAACCACGCTGGCTCGTGCAATGGTCACGATGTATGGCATGACAGAGAAACTTGGTGCAATCAAACTTGGAACATCCGACTCCGCACCATTCCTCGGCCGAGATTTTGCGCATCAACGTGATTACTCAGAAAACGTTGCAGCAATCGTTGATCAAGAAATTCGACAATTGATTGAAGATGCTCATCAAGAAGCCTACGAAATTCTTGTCCAAAATCGAGCAACACTTGATGCGTTGGTAGAAGAGTTGATGGAGAAAGAGACTCTCAATAAAGAAGAGATCGCGAAAATATTTGCCAAAGTAAATGGCAGACCACCACGTCCAGCTTGGACAGGTTCTCCGCTTCGTAAACCTTCGTCACTTCCGCCTATTGAAATAAAAGAACGAGCCAATGAAAGTGATGATGTGAAGAAACCACGGAAAAAGCGAGCTCAAAAGAGCGACGAATGAGTGAGATTAATTCAGTTTCTATGGGCCCACACGATGGCCGAGCGAAATCTGAATTTGATCAAGCGCGCGCAGAACGTGCTGTCACAGAGTTACTTCTTGCGCTCGGCGAAGATGTTTCGAGAGAAGGACTTCGCGATACTCCGGCACGAGTAGCGCGTGCGCTCAAAGAGAATTTTGAAGGACTTTGGCAGGATCCACGGGATGTCCTAACAACAACTTTTGATATTGGACATAAAGAATTAGTAATTGTTAGAGATATCGAAGTTTTCTCACATTGCGAGCATCACCTCACTCCTTTCCACGGAGTGGCACATATTGGTTACATTCCTGGCGAAAGCGGTCGAATAACTGGATTATCCAAACTTGCACGCTTAGTGGATCTCTTTGCGCGACGACCACAAGTACAAGAACGTTTGACCTCTCAAATCGCGGATGCACTCGTTGAAATTTTGGAAGCGGCTGGCGTTATTGTCATCATTGATTGCGAACACTTGTGTATGTCTATGCGAGGTGTCAGGAAAACCCAAGCACGTACGACAACAAGTGCAGTTCGTGGTCAGTTACGTGATGCAGCTACTCGCGCAGAAGCAATGGCGCTCATAACCGCTCGTTAAATTTATGACATCGCAATCATCCACTCTTGTCATGGGAATTCTTAATGTGACGCCAGATTCCTTTGCAGATGGAGGACGGCATTACAAATTTTCAGATGCAATTGCACGAGCTGAATCTATGATTGCAGAAGGTGTTGACATTATTGATGTTGGTGGGGAATCAACTCGACCAGGTGCAGAGCGAATCGATGAAGCGACCGAACGAGAACGAGTAATTCCCGTAATCCAAGAACTTGTAAAACTAGATGCAACCGTAAGCATCGATACCACGCGACATTCAATCGCCCGTGAAGCGATTAAATCTGGTGCTCGATATATCAATGATGTGAGTGGCGGGTTAGCGGATAAAGAGATGGCGAAAGTTGTCGCCGAGCACCCACATATTCAATATGTAGCGATGCATTGGCGCGGGCATTCAGATCAAATGCAGAACAAAGCCGTATATAAAGATGTAGTGCGAGAAGTGAAAGATGAGCTCCAGGATCGTATCGATACGCTCATCTCAGCGGGAGTAGATCCTGATCAGCTCATCGTTGATCCGGGAATTGGTTTTGCAAAATTAGCTGAACACAATTGGACGCTTTTAAAAAATATTGATCGCTTAGCCTTACTTGGCTTTCCATTACTGGTCGGCGCTTCACGAAAGCGATTTCTTGGCGAATTAAATGGCAGCAGTAATCCAGATGATCGAGAAGCGGCATCTATTGCTGTCACTGCCATGATGGCAAAGGCTGGAGTATGGGGAGTGCGAACACATTCAGTGAAGCCGCATAAAGACGCAATAGCAACGGTTATGGAGTTCACTTCATGAACGACAAAATTTCTTTAACTGGCATAAGCGGGTTTGGTTATCACGGCGTTCTCGAGAGCGAACGAAAGAGCGGCCAAGAATTCTTGGTTGATGTAGTTCTCTATTGTGACTTGGGTGAAGCAGGAAAGAGCGATGATCTTTCAAAAACTATTAATTATGCAGATGTTGCTGCGTTGATACATAAAAGAATTATCGGTGAACCAGTGAATCTCCTTGAACGGCTTGCTCAACTGATTGCGGAAGATATCATTAATAATTTTGACATTAATGAAGTTGAAGTAACTGTTCATAAGCCTCAAGCACCAATCCCGTTACCTTTTACTGATGTATCAGTCTCAATAAAAAGAAAACGATAATGAAGGCAGTTATTGCTCTTGGAGCAAATTTGGGTAATCCACAAGAACAGATTCAAGATGCGATAGATCTGTTAAGCGAGAATTTCTTTGTTGTTTCTGTATCGCAATTACGTGAAACCGAACCGGTCGATGCGCCAGGTCAACCACATTACTTAAATGGAATTGTGATCATTGAGTCAGAGATACCACCACTAGATTTACTACGAAAACTTCTCGAAATTGAACTAGCGGGCGGACGTAAGCGTTCAGTAAAAAATGCGGCACGCACTATTGATCTTGATCTGATTGCGTATGGTGAGATTTTTGTTGATTCACCGGAACTTACGTTGCCACATCCCCGCGCTCATCAACGTAAGTTTGTATTAGAACCTTGGTTTGAAATAGAACCGAATGCCGTTCTCCCAGGTTACGGACCAGTAAGAGAACTTTTGAGAACGTTGGAATAGGTCGGTAGAATTCGCGGGCCCGGTACCACCAAGCAGGACTGGAGCCAGATATGAAAGTAATACGTGACGCTAAGGAACTTCCGCGCGCCTCGGATATTGCTTTTGTACCAACAATGGGCGCACTTCATGCCGGACACCAATCATTAATTCGCCGCGCACGACAATTAACTGAAAATGTTCTTGTAAGTGCGTATATCAATCCACTTCAATTTGAAAATAAGAGTGATTTAGCAAATTACCCAAAGACCCCACTCAATGATGAAGAATTAGCCAGTGAAGCGGGCGCAACATACCTTTGGTTCCCGAATGAAAATGACCTTTATCCAACAGGAATTTCTGAAATTAGCGCGGGAGAAATTGGTCAGAAGTTTGAAGGGGCATCTCGCACAGGACATTTCAACGGTGTAGTTACCGTTGTCAACGCGCTTTTTAGCGCGGTGCAACCTCGTTGGGCATTGTTTGGTGAGAAAGATTTGCAACAACTTTTTCTCATAAAAAAAATGAGTGAAATGCTTCATCCCCAAGTCTCGATTGTTGCATGTGAAACAGTTCGTGAC
>Ga0214923_10007022_pt1 | contig 12400 bp, 15 predicted proteins | sample LL1510_MetaG_FD_177993 | JGI IMG/M metagenome (GOLD analysis project Ga0214923, IMG submission 177993) | Freshwater microbial communities from Lake Lanier, Atlanta, Georgia, United States - LL-1510 | ecosystem: Environmental > Aquatic > Freshwater > Lake | place: USA: Georgia | collected...
GATCGGTTTAAGAATACTTGTCTGCAAAAATACGGGGTTGAGAACCCCGGGCAAATTGAGACTCTAAAAAGTTTAAGGGCCAGGAATAAACAAAAAACATTTTTCGATAGTGTAATCGGGCAAATCGATGGAAAAGTTCAGGCACTATTCCAATTTGACGAGTACACTCATTTGCGGGATCACAGTCTAGAATGGAAATGTCTGGCCTGCAATATTAGTTTTTTTTCTAATCTATTAGATAAACTCCCCGAATGTCCTGATTGTTACCCACGTGGAAATTACGGCGGACCCAGCTCGATTGAAAACGAAGTATATGAGCAAGTAAAAGAATTTTATACCGGATCTATAATTAGAAACTCTAGGAAAGTTATACCACCAAAAGAGTTGGATTTATTTTTTCCAGATAAAAATTTTGCCATCGAGATAAATGGTGTATATTGGCACAGTGACCAACAGATCGACAGCGATTATCATTTTAAAAAGTATAAATTATGTGCCGATGCCGGTATCAGAGTATTAATGATAACAGACTATGAATGGGTACACAAAAAAGAATTAATATTACAAATGATTAAACATCGTTTAGGATTAGTAACTGATAAGATATATGCAAGAAAATGCAAGATTACACAATTGTCATCGCAGGATGCAAATATTTTTCTGACTAAGAATCATATGCATGGCTTTGCTCGAGCATCTATACATCTTGGTTTAGAGTTTAATGGTATATTAGTATCAGTTGTTTCCTTGTCAAGGACTCACAGATTTACTAATAAAAATGTAATCGAAATCGTAAGATTTGCAAATACCAATGCTCTAGTAATTGGATCATTTGGAAAACTGCTCAAAGAAATAAAAATTAGGTACCCTGATCATAATATTTCAACATACGCAGACTTGCGTTATGGCGACGGAAATGTATATAATAAAACAGGTTTTAGAGAAACTCACATTACTAAACCGGGGTATTGGTATTTTATCAACGGAAGAATTGATCATAGGCTTAATTGGACAAAACAACGATTAGTAAAACAAGGATACCCAAAGCATAAAACCGAACGTCAGATAATGGACGAGCTCAAAGCACTAAGAATTTATGACTGCGGTCATAAGCATTATAAATGGACACACGATGAATGATCATATATTAGATGAAATAGTGGAAATTGAATACCTAGGCTTAAGGGAAACCATTGATATTAACACCAGCGGTAACCGCTTATTTTATGCCAATGGAATCTTAACGCATAATTCAGCAGTAGAAGAAGTTGAATTTGATCATAGTCATATCAGCGGTGGTATCAGTAAGATTAACACCGCAGATAATGTGTTTGGTATCTTTACCAGCAGAGCCATGCGTGAGCGTGGCAAGTATCAGATACAGTGCATGAAGTCGCGTTCAAGCACTGGTGTTGGTATGAAAATTGATCTTGACTACAACATAGAAACCATGCGTATAACCGACCCCGGCATCGACGAATCGGGCCAGAGTCAGTATAAAAGCATGGCCAACAGTGTGATGGATCGTATCAAACCCAGCTCACAAATTAGTAGTGCAGATGAACCTGGTAGGCTAAAGGTCACCAGCGAAAGCAATAAACTAAAACAGATGTTAGCCGGACTCAAGAGTTCCCAGATATAATAAATAAATTAACGGGAGATTATTTTGCAAAAGCGTACTCGTAGTTTGTTGGCTGAACTGGACTCTATTAGATTACAGAAAGATCGAGAAAACTTTGTAGAAAGTCGTGCCAGCAATGTAATACAAGGTGCTATTAATCTATTACAATTCATACGTGAATCTTACGATTATGATACAGCCAGTGAATTAGAGCGTAGATTGATCAATAGCATACGCAGCGGTGATAGCTCGAAATTTTCTCGCGGAATCAGGAAACTAAAAGATGAGGGCTAAAGAATTTGTGACCGAAGGTCCATTGGACTATCTGAAAAGCGCAGGCCAGGCAGTGGCCGGCGCAGTACAAGGAGTGAAAACTGGGTGGACAGCTCAGCAGGCTGCTAATAAATTTAACAATAATGTTAAATTTACCGCCAACGAGGCCTTTAAGGACTGGTCTGGTGTAATGAGTAGTTTAGACATTGCCAATATGACATCCGAACAAATCAGTGCCGAGCTAGTCAATTTTAGTAATCGTGCCTTTGGGGACAAAGTACACAATAGTCAGATTCCCGCGCCTAGGTTAAATTCTGTCACAGATCGAAATGCAATGGCCAATTATCTCAAAGCCAGAAGTGCTGAGTATTGGCGAGCACATGCCGCACAAGGGAGATCCACTACCAATCCTGTTACAGGATTGCGTGGCCCAATTGCTGCTCCTACTGCTCCTACTGCTCCTACTGCTACTGCTCCTACTGCTACTGCTGCTACTGCTCCAACTAAACAGCGTAAAGAACCAACAATTCCTCCCGCTGAAGCTCCTACAAAGTATCGCAGCCCTGATGACGTAGTAACAGCTATTATTAAAACTGTCCCAGCAAATTGGTTACCCGACATTACTGCCAAGTTGTTGGCCAGACAAAGAGTTCAGGCCACACCAAAATGAACTTACTACGTGAAGGCGGTAATGAGATCCCTGGCGCCATGGCCGTTGCTCGCGATGATGTGGCAGGAGTAGTTGCCCAAGCTCGCGCACTCTTACCCAAAGAATTAGTCAAGAATCTACAAGCTGACATTGGCAGTGCTGGATTTCGTGTCGAATCCGGTGACATTGATCTAATGATTGAAGCTGTTGATGTTATAGAATTATATAACACTCAAGATCAAAAAGATCCAGTTAAAACAGCCAAACAACTGTTGAAAAAACATTTTGAACAACAGGGCGTGGTCAGTAGTATCAGTGGGCGCAACGTACATATTGGCGTTCCATATATCTCAAATTCCGGACAGCAACGTCTAGCTCAAGTTGATGTTATGGTCATCCATGATGCTGAGGTTGTGGCACCATGGCACCAGCATGGCCCACGCGGTATGTATGACATACCCGGGTTTAAAGGCAAAGAAGTCTTTATTCTGATCAGCAGTTTGGCCAAGTTTCAAAATTTAAAATTCGATCCGTTCTCTGCTCGTTTGACCAATAGAGATACCGGACAAGTATTGGCACGCACTAGAAAACAAGTAGCCAAAATATTACTCAATCCGAGAGCTCGAGAATCCGACCTAGACAGCAAGGAATCTATTTTGGCTGCACTGTTGGGTGATCCCAACCGTGAGGCCAAATTGGCACAGGCCAGACTGGATGCAGCTCACGGTCTATACGATCTCAATGAGTCTGCCCCCATTGGCACCGCCGCCTGGTTCAGGCAGATGACCACCAAGCTCAAATGAAGTCCTACGTTGACTTTCTAACAGAAGCAGCCGAAGGCCCTAGGATTCCGCATCCTGAGGACAGTATATTCGCGGGCAGTGCCGAGGCAACCAAATATGTGGAAGCACTAAGGTCAATAATTAGAAATCCCAGTGAGATTACCATTAAATGGGACGGCATGATTGCTCTTTATTTTGGTAGGGATGAAGCAGGTAGGTTTTTTATCGCCGACAAATATATGCCAGCCAAGAATGTCTACCCCAAATCTCCCAAAGATTGGGTCGAGTATGATCGCAATCGGGGTGCCAATAGAAATGATTTGTATCAGAGAATAGCACTGATCTGGTCGGGGCTAGAGCAGGCAGTGGGGTCCACACCAGGAACCTTTAAAGGCGATTTGATGTTTGCTGGTAGTCTAGAACCAGTGAACAATCAATTTATATTTAAACCAGTCACAGTTGAATATCATGTACCAGTCAACAGTGATCTAGGACGGTTAATTGCTGGACGTGTGGGACTAGTGGTAGTGCATCAGTACAACGGTAGTCCCTGGAATGGACGTGGACTTGCATCAAATACTCAGGTAGCAGTGATTCCTTCAAACATGGGCATTAGATTCACACTCAAAGACCCGGTCAAGTTGAGTAACGATGCTAGTATTGCACTAGCACAGACAGGAACCAGTGTAGATCAATTCCTGTCGGGCATGCCCAAGGTTTCTCAAAATGCTCTACAAACATATCTTGCTCATTATAAAGTACGCAAGACTCAGCTGAGTCTGGGAGACTGGCTCAAAGACAATGTCAGTGGCAAGCAGTATAAATTTCTAATCAACGACGGAACTGGCTATTTGGTTAAGAATCGACGGGGACTAGAAGGATTATTTAAAATATGGAACTCTATAAGTGCTCTCAAAGAAAATTTGGCACAGCAACTAGAGCCACAGGTGCAAGGTATGCAACAATTTGTCAATGGGCAGAATCAAGGCGAAGGATTTGTAATTCCCAGCAGCATAGGGCTGATAAAACTGGTACAGCGCAGCGAATTTGGTGCTGCTCATTTCAATGGGTTCGCGGAAAAAAAATAAAAGTTTGATAAATAAAAACATACGCATAGCGTAAAAATTTATAAAGGAAAGCAAAATGGCCGTATTTACAAGAGTCAATGGCGCCGCTGGCGCAATGAAGCAAGTTGGACGCGATCTATTCTTTAGGAATCTAAGTAAAGGTAGCGCGATCACACAAGCAGATATGGAAGCTATCGTTGCTGGTCTTCAAAATACCAGCACAATTACAGTCATTGGTACATTTACCGCTAATTCAAGCACACAAGTAAATGTGGTAATTGAAGGTTCTGATATCAGCAGCGGTGCCAATGTTCCAATAACCGGCATCACATCTAGTGTTATCAATTTCTGATCTAACGGAAATTGATAACAAGCCCTACTGAGTAGGGCTTTTTTTATGACCAGACTTGACCCGATTAAATATCAATATGACGATTTTTAGTGTATACACATTGATAGATATCACTGCCACTGGTGAAATTAGCAATGATTTGGGACTAGAATCACTGAGAAACCAACAGAGAAATTGGGAAACAGCACATCAGGTAGTTAGTCTAGGCAAAGAAGTCAATATCATAGCAGTGCCTACCGCTCCGCAATTGGTAGATTTGTCCAGACATAACTTTGGATCTTACTATCGCGGCCATCATCGCTGTTGGAAATTTATATTTCAAGTTGACTGTAATAGCAATAGTGCACTAGAAAAGTTGGAATCTGATTTTGATAATGTGCCGATCATAGCTGGTCTAGAAGAAACCATTGCCTTGCCATATGCAATTTTTAGTTCCAAAGGCATACTTAAGAACACATATATAAGAATTTCTACATAATGGATTAAATACAGTTAAGCTAGACTCAAGTCTGGGACTATCATTTACAGGATTTAAATGCTATGGCGGATATAGAAAAAGAAAACTTGGAGGCTCATGTGGAATTGTGTGCTGAACGTTACCGACAACTTAATATGAAGTTGGACAGTTTAGATCATAAAGTCAGTGCCATGGAAGGCATGATATCAGACATCAAAGATGTATTGAGTGATGCAGGTGACAAACACAATCGACAACTCATAACCATTGGTACCAGTTTGATTGTAGTGTTAATTGGTGCCATAATCACACTATTGGTTAATCTTGCAAAATGAAAATTATCGAATTAATGGGCACTATTACTGTGCCTATTAACAACGAAGAATCAGATCTATTAGAAAACTTTCAAGATGTTGACATACTGATCAAAAACGAGTTAACGGAACGCGAGCAGCTATTGGCCAATCAATTAGTAAACAAAGGCATTCTAGTTAGAAAAAATAACCATGGAAAAATACAATACAGTCGACAAAAAACAAGTTGAACAAGCGGTAGCTCAGACAGTCAAGTATTTGAGTTCATGGACTCGACAACAACTAAAAGAAATTTTAAATCAACAGGCCAATCAAAAAAAACCTTTGATTGTAAAATTGGGCAACAACGGCTACCTAGTAGGTAACTATGCACTGAGAAAAAACAGTGATTCTTGGTCAATGATCTACAGGTACGATGACCAAGAATTATTGTTTAGCAATCATGAATCTGCCATGTTTTATGCCATACTACAGCAAACAGGTAAGATATTGCTGGCTAACCAAATATTTAACCAAGATCAATCTGTGAGCAGATTACAGTCAAAAATTCTCATGTATAAACTACGCTATCAAAGGTCGGACAAGAAAAAAAATCAATCGCATTGCGATCTCTATCTGTCCAGATATAATCAAGCACAGATGCAGTTACAAGATATTCAATTCCAATTAAAGAAAAGTTTACAAATGGCTAAATACTATAACCTTAGGATACCATCATGAATCTGTCTGACATTAATCCTCGTCAAACATCACAAAGTATGAATAATCTTATGCAAAGTCGTTTTGGTTTTGAATTAGATTTCGATCGTCTGCCCTATGACAAGGCGCAACAATTGAGTCGCTTGATAAGCGAAAATATAGCTCGTATACGCAAAAGCTATGGTGTACACACCGCCGAACGCAATCCCAAGTACATGGAACTGCTGATGGTACATGAAAGCCTGAATCGCTGGATGCAGGAAAATCGTATCCTCAACGAAAGCGAAATGGGCAAAAGCGAGGCCATTCTAGCTGCCAAAGACATGGTCGACAGTATTCAGGACATGGTTGAGAAAGTCAGTCGTATGCAGGTCGAACAACTGCCGGCATTGATTGATACCATACGTGACCAAATTGGCATGAGCGAAGCCGACCAATTTAAACAGGTCATGGGAGATCTACTAGAAAATGTCAGTCAAAGTCTTGGACAGGCTCGAGAGACAGCTGACAACAGTGCTCGCACACTGGCCGGCGAAGGCGGCCAGGACCTATTGCCTGACACCCAGACAGCCAGTTTAAATTTTGGACAGCCCAGCGACCTAGACACTGACGAATTTGCAGCCACTGATGCTGCTGCTGGCGGCACGGAACCCGTGGGCCGAGAAAAACGCTAGAATGCGAGCCAGTGAATTTGTGGTTGAGAACAGTGATATTTCTACTACCACATATAATCTAATCAGTACTTTGGCTGATCTGAGATCCAAGACTGATAAAATTCGTGTTGATAGTCTAGTCAATCTAGTACGACGTCGTCCCGGGTCAGAGATGTTTAATGTAGATTTGTTGATCGGTGCACAAAAAAAAGACAGTACTGTACAAAATATGATCAAAGATATCAACAGTGATAATTCTGGTGTAAAATACGTATATCTAAAAAATCTCAATGCAGTGGATCAAACTCAAACACAGGATCAAGATGAACAAGAATCTAACAGTATTTCTAATTCCACAGGATCTCAGGACACAGTGCAATCAATGGCCAAAAGAGCAGCTAAAAAAAGAACCTGACCTGTTGCTTTTTAATTGTTAGTATGCTACATTTTATAGTATGCTTAATCCTAAATATCAGTATCTACAAATACAACGAGAAAATGTCAACGGTAGTCGACATTATCTAACACCTGCAGGCGACCGAGTTCCCAGTGTCACTACCATACTCGACAAAACCAAATCTGAAGAATCAAAAATAGCACTGGAAAATTGGCGGCAACGCATTGGTCAGCAACAGGCACAGCAAATCAGCACCGAAGCGGCTGTGCGTGGCACACGTATGCATCGATGGCTAGAAACCTATATTCAAACCGGCGACACTGGTCAACCGGGTAGTCATCCTGAGAGCCAGCGCAGTCATCGAATGGCCATGACTATTATTGAACAGGGTCTATCCAACGTAACAGAAGTCTGGGGCAATGAAGTTTGCGTATATTTTCCAGAGTTATATGCAGGTACCACTGATTGTGTGGGCATTCACAGTGGTCAAGAAGCCATAATAGATTTTAAACAGGCCAATCGTCCCAAGCGTAAAGAATGGATAGAAGATTATTTTCTACAATTAACTGCTTATGCTCTGGCTCATAACGAAGTGCATGGAACCAATATATGCAAAGGTGTGATCATGATCTGTGTCAAACCCGATCTAGAGGTCAATCCTGTCTATCAAGAGTTTATATTGGATTCCGGTGATTTTGAACTATGGACCAATCGTTGGTGCGATCGTATCAGGGACTATTACCGCCTGCGGTAAATAGTCATGTAACAGGGTTAACAACACAAATGGCTGTACTACAAATTAGTCAAATTCAAGTTCGTACAGGACATCTACAAGATCTAGGACAGCTGGCAGGTGGGGAATTTGGCTGGGCACTAGACAAACTTAGACTGTTCATTGGCAATGGTCCACTGGAAGATGGTGCTCCCTATATTGGCAACACCGAGATTTTAACCGAGCACAGTCTCAGAAATAATGGACTAGCTACTTTTACCTATAGATTTAGAGGACTGTTGGGCGGCTACGAAGCTCAAAGCGGTCCCACATTGATGAGTCCGGTACTGCGTAGTCTACAAGACAAGCTGGATGATCATATTAATGTCAAAGACTTTGGTGCTGTGGGCGACGGTTTTACCGATGATCTAGACGCGATTCAGCGTGCCATCGACGAAGTCTATAATCGTCTGGGCTCCTTTACCAATTACCCTACTAGACGACAAATTGATTTTTACCCTGGAATCTATGCCGTATTTGGAGAATTGCGATTACCGCCGTTTTGTGTACTCAATGGCATTGGCGAAAACAGTGTGACGATTAAACAAATGAGCCCTGCTTCGACCTACTTGATCAAAAGCACTACCAGCACGGGAATTTTTGACGAACGCATACCCACCAATGGAATGCCCCCGGGGCCTGTCAGTATCACTAACATTACCTTTGAAAATACACGCAATTCATCAATTGCTCGATTTGAAAGTGCATCAGACATTAATCTCTATAGGTGTAAATTCATTGGTAATATCAATTCTCCTGCTACCAATGTCAGCAGCACCTGTCTGATTGTGGAAACAAATTATATTGCTGCCAATTCAATTAAGATTGTAGACTGCGACTTTAGCCGGGCCGGAACTGGGATTCTATTATCTAGCAACATTGGTCTCACAGATATCAGTGTCAATCGTTGTACCTTTAGCGGTCTGTACAGAGGTATTTTTTTTACTACATTCACAGCCAATACTCCGTATTCAAGCACCAGAATAACTGACAATCTATTCAATGGCATAGCGCGAGAAGCCATAAGAATAGAGCCTCATATCAAAGGAGTAATCAGTTCTACAAATACCTTTATTAATATTGGTCGAAACTATGTGGCCAATGGCTCTCCAGTCAGTTCCAGTATCTTATTTGGTGGCAATCTATGCTACAGTTTTGCTGATGTTTTTGACAGAAATGACAATGAGGACTACGTTTTTCCTAGTGTTCAACATCTAGGCAGCGAAATAATCAGCACAGATTCTAAAACCCATTTAAAATTTGGCAACACCCACCAGACCATTGGGCGTAGCTTTAGTATTACTAATAATTCCACAGCACAAATTCCTTTGTCTCCCAAGTTTAGACAAGGTAAGATATTCTATAGTGTGCAGCGCAATAACAAATATCGTGTTGGACAAATCAAGTATGCTACAAATCCTGCTGCCAATGTCTGTGACTGGCGAGAAAGTTACACAGAAAGAGATCCGGTCGGAATTACTGCCAATGTAAATTGGGCCAATGTACAGGGTCTTTACAGACCGGTAGTCAGTTTTAGAGCCGATGATAGGGGAACTATCAGTATTGTGACCATAGATGTCAAATCAGATTTTGATCCTGGTTATCTATTTAGATTACCCGAAGTTGATTATTTGCCACCGGTAGTTGCACCCCCGCCATCGGCAAGTATTACTTTGATAGTAGATCCAGTGCGAGCTAATGTGAATATAGCATTTAGTACCGGAGCTATAACCAGTATGAGCAATATTGATGTGATCGCTCTAAATGGAACCCCATTGGCCAGTTATCCGGTGACCATGGTGGTCAATACACAGCCCATTGGCAGTACAGTTAATTTACAACCCAATGCCTATACCATAACATCGGGACTGGGCAAAGAGGTCAGGGTCATTATGCGGGCAACTAGCCCAGTCAATGACACTACCAGTGCTAATTTTATCTACACCGTTGATGCAATCAGTGGCAGCGCCAAGGCCACACATACTTTTATACAAAATAGAATAACCACCACTACTACAACCACTACTACAACCACTACTACAACCACCACTACAACCACTACTACAACCACTGCTGCTCCAACAACCACGACAACCACTACTAGTGGACCACTGACTATAACGCTGACAGGTTATACGATTGGTGCCGGATTTATAAATGAGACTGGTTTCAAGACCGGGTCTTGTACAGTGGCTGTGACCAATCCCGGTTCGGCAAAAAATATATATTGGAAACTAATGCCTGACTCGTCGGGATTACCGAGTATCAAACCAGCACAAATTCCTGATGATTTTAATATCTATTCGGGAGACTTTTCCATTGGTGCCGGTCTTTCATCCTCATTCCTACTGACCGTTGAGGCCAAAGAAGATTTTGTTCCAGATTCGGCCTATATGGAAAAAACAATGATAGGATTTTGGGTAAATGATCCTAGCACGTCGGGCGCTCCTTATACAACAGTACAAGGATTTATTGTTGAGGATACCAGCTTTGCCGGAACAACCACAACCACTGCTGCACCTGCTACAACCACTGCTGCACCTGCCACAACCACAACCACTGCTGCACCGCCATCAAATCCCATTGTTGTATTTGAAAATCGGCCAGTCACTGGAGGAGATGGCAGCTTTAAACACTACTTTACAGTCATGGATTACTGTACCAATGTCATAGTTGAGATATTCCAAGGAAGTTTTTTCCCATCTGCCAATCCGGGATCTAACACAGAGATATACCGGGGTGTGCCCGTCGGCGACGACTTTGGTTTAGGTAACTTGCCGGGCAATCAAAGAAGAGGTGATTTTACCAATGGTGTAAGTGGTGCAGAAGGAGGAGCACTGTCCGGAACTGCCTTTGCCGTAAAAATTTGGGCCTATGTGGGTGCCAGTGTATTCACTAGCACCTACGGATTCACCGGCGGTACAAGTAGTGGTGGTGGCGGCAGCAGCTAATAATATGTGGAACCTCAGATCCGAAGAACGACTCAGAGAATGGCGTAATTTTCGAAAAAATATCAGTGCTGTTGATCTAGAAACCGCCCTCAAACAAACAGCGCATTTATGGAGCTATGCTCCTTATGTAACACATTATTTGGCGCCCGACTTAGTCGACGAATGGCCAGAACCCTGGACTTTGGTGCATGAGAATTATTACTGTGATATTGCAAAAGCTCTTGGAATGCTGTATACTATGTACTTGAGCGACCATTGGAATCGAACCATTGACAATTTAGAAATAAGAATATATAAAGATACTGTAAATCATGATGTGCTTAATACTGTCTGGGTTAATCAGGGAAAATATATACTTAATTTGAATTTTGATAGTCTAGTAAATAAACATCTCGTCGATGATAATTATCAACTAAAGTACAAATATAACATCAACGATCTGAAACTCGATTTGCGATAGAAATATTAAGAAGGAAAATCAATGACATCTATTAACGTTATTAAGAGAAACGGTCAAAAATTACCCTTAGATATTAGTAAAATACAGCGGCAGGTAGCTAACGCATGTCGCGGTATTGATGGGGTCAGCCCTAGTATGATCGAAATTAAAGCGCAGTTAGAATTTCATGATGGTATGACTACCAGAACCATTGATGCACTACTGTTGCAGGCCATGGTTGGTCTAATAGATGAAACCGAAAATCCTGGAATCAACAATGTTAACTATCAATATGTGGCAGGACGTCAGCGACTGAGTATGTTACGCAAAGAAGTTTATGGCCAATATGACCCTCCCCGACTTCACGACATTGTAAAGAAGAACGTAGATGCCGGAATGTATACCCCGGAACTGCTAGAGTGGTATACACCAGATGAATGGAATATCATTGATCTTTTCATTGATCATAGCAAAGACGAACGCTATAGCTATGCGGCCATTGCCCAACTCTGTGAGAAATATCTAGTACAGAATCGTGCCACAGGGCAGGTATACGAAACTCCGCAGGTTCGATATGCAGTGGCTGCAGCCACAGCCTTTCACAATGAACCCAAGGATCGAAGGCTTAAATTAGTAAAGGAATACTATGAATGCGCTTCAGATGGCCATTTCACTCTTGCCACTCCTGTGCTCGCTGGTCTGGGGACTACGACTAAACAATTTAGTAGTTGTGTGCTTATCAGCAGCGATGATACTCTTGATAGTATATTTGCAGCTGGCGAAATGATGGCCAAATATGCCAGTAAACGAGCTGGAATTGGTTTGGAAATTGGCAGAATTAGACCCTTAGGTGCACCAATTCGCAACGGTGAGATCAAACACACGGGTCTAGTACCATTTATGAAAAAATGGTTTGCAGACTTACGCAGTTGTAGTCAGGGTGGTATTCGTAATGCCAGTTGTACAGTAACATT
>Ga0214923_10007023_pt1 | contig 12400 bp, 11 predicted proteins | sample LL1510_MetaG_FD_177993 | JGI IMG/M metagenome (GOLD analysis project Ga0214923, IMG submission 177993) | Freshwater microbial communities from Lake Lanier, Atlanta, Georgia, United States - LL-1510 | ecosystem: Environmental > Aquatic > Freshwater > Lake | place: USA: Georgia | collected...
GCTTTCCTCTGCCAAAAAGAGCGATGAGCCCGAGTATGAAGACAAATGGGCAGATATGTATCCGGATGAGGACCAAGAAGAGGGCAAGGCGACCGGAGGCAATTAGCCTCAAGCTAGTCAGTCCCCTTATGTAAACTGGGCCTAATCGATTCTAGAGAAAGGCTCGGAATGACCACCAATAAGCAGACAGCTAGCAACGCGGCCGTGCGTGCGCTGCTAACACTTTTAGGGGAAAAGCGAGATCTCGCCGTGCTTGGACTTGCACCTGGCGAACTTCGTAATAAAAAGATCAAAGCAAGACTTCGAGAAGAGTTCCAAGGGAAATGCGCTTATTGTGAGAAAAAAATAAGCGAAGAAGCAGGTCACATCGATCACGTAGTGCCAATCAACCGTGAATCTGCTGGCTTGCACATGCTGGGAAATCTTGTGCTCTCATGCGAAACATGCAATTCAAAGAAGCACAAGAGTAGCTTGGAAGATTTCCTAAAAACTAAGAGCGCATTCGACGCCGAAAGAATCAAGGCAAAGCTAAATAAACGTGCTAAAGATTTAGGCGCTACATTGAACTCAGCGGAACTTAAAGAATTTGTCAATGACCTTTACACAGAGATATCGAATCTTGTATCGACGAGAGCAGAAAAGGCTCTGACCTTACTTCCGAGGCCAACCAAAACAACTGAAGCAATTGCAAAGAACATTCAAAAGAAAGTTGACTTTGATTTCTCGGAGATATCGATGAGGTTTCCAATTGGCTCCTGGGTGGTTGCTGAACTAGACGGCAAAGTGGGGGAAGTGGTCGACTACAGTTTGCAGGGAGATAAAGGTAAAAGAAAGCCCTATGTCACTTTTGTATCTGTTCAAGATGGAAAACCTTATAGAAGGTCTCCCAACCAGCTAAGAAAACTGAAGCGGCCAGGTTTTTAGAATTTCTTTGACGAAGTATTTGAATTCTTAGATGAGCCTGACGGCTCCACCATCAACACCCTTTGCACCCTGGACGTAACCGTCTAGGGTGCAGTCATTTGATTCGACAATTCCTAGATTCCAGGTCCTAATGTGTTTGCTCAGTTGCTTTTGGATTTCTTCAGCTTTGTCAGCTTTAACAATTAATGCAAAACCTAAGCCCAGGTTCCAGGTCGATTCAACTTGAGTTAGTTTTAGATTTCCCCATTGGGCTAATACTTGGAAAATCTGAGGTGGGGTCCAAGTTGATCTCTCAATGTCAAGTGTTGTGTTTTTAGGTAAGACTCTGGCGATATTTGCTGCAATACCACCACCGGTGATGTGGCTCATTGCTTTCACTGAATTACCTAGCTCACTAGAAAGAAGAGTATTTAGGACAGCTGTGTAGAGTCTTGTAGGTTCGAGTAATACTTCGCCCAGAGAAAGAGATCCGAATTCAGCAACTGTTTTCCTGTAATCAAGTTTTGAATCTGAAACTATTTTTCTAACTAGAGAAAAACCGTTCGAATGAAGTCCGCTTGATTCCAAACCTAAAACAACATCCCCAACCTGAACTTTATGCGGTCCAAGGAGTTTGCTATATTCGACAGCACCAACAGCAGCACCTGCTACGTCATACTCATCTGGTTTTAGAAGCCCTGGATGCTCAGCCGTTTCACCACCAATAAGTGAAACCCCGACCTGCTGGCAAGCACTGGCAATACCTGAGACTATTTCGGCAATCCGCTCTGGAACTATTTTGCCGGTTGCGATGTAATCGGTCATAAACATGCTCTTAGCGCCAACCACGACTATGTCATCGACGACCATACCGACGAGGTCTTGTCCAATGGTGTCATGCTTATCGATTGCTTGGGCAATTGCAACCTTTGTTCCTACCCCATCAGTTGAGGTTGCCAGAATAGGTCGTTCGAAAGATTTCAAAAAGGAGACATCGAACATGCCGGCAAAACCACCAAAGCCTCCAACCACATGCTCACTCAGTGTTCCCTTGATGGAGTTCTTCATCAGCTCAACGGCTAAATCTCCAGCATGTGTATCGACACCCGACTGAGCATAGGCGTCAGTCATCTTGAGCCTTCAAAATGGCATCCAGTTCACTATCTGGTCCTGGGTTGCAGGCTGCCGGATCTTTTTCAAGAATGTCTTTACCCAAGCGGTCTTCAGCTGGAAGTTCAATTGGATAGGTTCCGGTGAAGCAGGCGGTGCAGAGAGTTTTTTCTTCTTGGTTGGTGGCTTTTACCATACCCTCTTTGGAAAGATATCCCAGTGAATCTGCTCCAATGGACTGCCTAACTTCTTCAACTCCTAAGCCGGTAGCAATTAGTTCTGCACGGGTAGCAAAATCAATGCCGTAGAAACACGGCCACATAATCGGTGGAGACGAAATTCTCACGTGAATCTCGGCTGCTCCTGCTTCACGGAGCATGGCAACCAATGCTCGCTGAGTGTTGCCACGAACAATTGAGTCATCGACAACAATGATTCGCTTACCCTTAATCTGCTCTCGCAAAGGATTGAGCTTGAGTCTGATTCCACGCTGCCTAATGGTCTGTGAAGGTTGAATAAATGTTCTACCGACATAAGCGTTCTTTACTAAACCATGACCAAAAGGAATTCCTGACTCCTGGCTATAACCGATAGCTGCAGGAGTTCCAGATTCCGGAGTTGGAATTACAAGATCTGCTTCAACCTGATACTCTCTAGCGAGAGTTCTACCCATCTCGACTCTTGAGTCATAGACGACTCTTCCGTTTATGGTGGTGTCTGGTCTAGCCAGATAGACATACTCGAATACACAACCAGCTCGCTTGGTTTCAGCAAATCTTGTTGAACGCAAGCCGTGCTCATCAATAGCAATCAGTTCACCTGGTTCAACTTCTCTAACGTAACTTGCACCGACAATGTCCAGTGCTGCGGTTTCAGAAGCAACTACCCAACCGCGTTCTAATCTTCCAAGCACTAGCGGACGAACGCCCTGCGGGTCACGGGCTGCATACAAAGTTGTCTCATCCATGAATACCAAACAGTATGCTCCGCGCACCTTAGGTAATAGTTCTAATGCGGTTGCCTCAAGAGTGTGATCCATGTCCCCGGCAAGTAATGCGGTTAGCACTGCGGTGTCAGTGGTGTTGCCACCAGTAATTTCATTTTCAGTTTGGTCAGGATATTTCTCTTTGAGCATTTGTAATAGCTCGGTTGTATTAATCAAGTTACCGTTGTGACCAAGTGCCACTGTCCCTGATGCGGTTCTACCAAGAGTTGGTTGGGCATTGCGCCAAGAAGAAGAACCAGTTGTTGAATAACGGTTGTGACCAATCGCGATGTGACCAACCAGAGATTCTAGAGATGACTCTGAGAAAACTTGGGAAACCAAACCCATGTCTTTGTAAACAAGAATCTTCTTGCCATCAGAGGTAGCGATACCCGCGGATTCCTGACCACGGTGCTGCAGGGAATAAAGCCCAAAGAAAGTTAGCTTGGCAACTTCTTCACCTGGAGCCCAGACTCCGAATACTCCACATTGATCTTGCGGACCCTTTTCATCGGGTAGCAAATCATGATTCAGGAGTCCATCGCCACGAAGCATAAAACCTCTTTAAGGGATTGCAGGGGGCTGTAATAAGGGCTTATTACTGAATAAGTTTATTCAGATTTGGATGCCTTTTAGACGTAATGGTAAAACCTCTTGGAGTGTTGCCCGCACACCACTGGCGCTGATCTTGTGCTCTGCAGTAGCCGCAGCCCAACTCTTCTTGCCAATGGCAAGCTCAAACCAGACCTCGGGGCTCATCTCCACCACATTTGGTGGTGTTCCCCTAGTATGCCTAGGTCCATCGATGCACTGTGTTGCCCCGAATGGTGGCACTCTAACCTCAACGGAATTACCAGGGGCTACCTCAGCTAGCTCCTCGAGTAAATATCTCACCGCAATCACGAATTCTGGGATAGAGAAATCAGACACATCCAACACCTTTTGGATTGCACTTACTCCATCTTCGTGACTGATTCGTCTGCGGGCCATGTCTCAAGATTATCTTTCTCGACGACAAGATCAGCTGATTCAGTTTATGTCTGTGGTGATTTAGATACTGGCCAAGTGAAAAATAACTCACCCACCGCGATCATATATGTCGATGGGCTTAATCTCTACAAACAACTACTTCAATTTCACCCAAGGTACAAATGGCTCGATTTGACGACGCTTTCTAAAAAATTGCTTCCTAACCATGAAATTCTTATGATTAGATATTTCACGGCGAGGATAAAGCCACCATTCACTGACCCTGATGCTGCAAATAGGCAAGACACCTACCTGTATGCCCTACAATCACTAAAACCGAGGATTGCGATTAATTTTGGCAGAATGTCATCGAAAGATAAGGTCTACCCGATTTCTCCTGTAAAGCTCGACCCCGAAGGTAATTTAGTTTTAGCTAAGGTAAAAGTGACCGAAGAAAAAGGGACTGATGTGGCATTAGCTTCCCAAATGGTCTTTGATGCGGCGATGAAGTCAGCTGATTTATATGTCCTGATCTCAAGTGACTCTGATTTTGAACCAACCTTAAGGCTTCTGAATGATCAGCTAGGAAGCAAAATTGCCTTGTTTTCCCCTAGCCGCATTCCATCGAGATCCTTACTAATTTCAGAGAAAATGCTTGTAAAGACCATCCGCGAATCTGTGCTAAAGGTGAGCCAGTTTCCAAATCCTGTGAGGGTTAACGGTCATCAGATATACATGCCAGATGAGTGGTTAAAAACGGAACCCCCTATTGACTAGGGGGTTCGTGTCCCAAGCCCGCAAGCAAGGGAGATGTAAACCTAGTTTAGCAAGATACCTCTGACATGACGATCTTTTTTTATCTAGATGTCGTTTGAGCTCGGCCGATTACAGCGCGTGCATTCTCAATTGCAGTTAAACTTCAGTTATGAAAATATTGGTGCTTGGCTCGGGGGCTAGGGAGCACGCCATAGTCAAAGCGCTAATTCGAACTGGCACAAACCCCGACTCAATAGTCTGTGCACCAGGCAATGGGGGTATCGCTGAGGATGTTGCCTGCGTTTCCCTTCAACCAGCGAATCCTGATGAGGTTTGTAATTGGGCAATTGAAAATGAAATCAGCTTCGTAATTATCGGCCCCGAGGCTCCCCTTATTGCGGGTGTGAGTGACGCGCTTAGAGCTAAGGGCATCGATGTGTTTGGCCCGAGCCAAGAGGCTGCTGCGCTTGAGGGATCTAAGGCCTTTGCTAAAGAAGTTATGGCTGCCGCAGGTGTGCCAACTGGCATGGCTAGGCAGTGTTCGAACTTAACTGAAGTTGAGGACGCTCTTAATCAATTTGGTGAGCCTTTTGTTGTCAAAGCGGACGGTTTAGCTGCAGGTAAAGGTGTGATTGTCACATCCGATAAACAAGCTGCCTTAGATCACGCAGAGAATTTTCTCAACCAGGGCATGCAGATACTTGTCGAAGAATACCTAGCTGGCGAAGAAGTCTCGCTGTTTTTTGTATCAGACGGAAATACGGTTATGCCATTGGCTCCCGCTCAGGATTTCAAACGCGCCTACGATAACGATCAAGGGCCAAATACTGGTGGTATGGGTGCCTACTCCCCGCTTCCCTGGCTTCCAGATAACTTTGTTCAAGATGTGACTGACACTGTTGCCCTACCAACTATTCGTCAGATGGCCATGATGGGAATTCCTTTTGTCGGACTGCTTTATTGCGGTTTGATTGTGACGGATAAGGGCATCAGAGTTATTGAGTTCAATGCTCGTTTTGGAGATCCAGAAACACAGGTGGTGCTGAGAAGGCTGGTAAGCCCGCTTGCTGCTCTGCTTCACAAAGCATCAACTGGACAACTTGCATCAGCTGGGGAACCAGAATTCAGTGATGATGCTGCAGTCACTGTTGTGTTAGCCAGTGAAGGATATCCAACCTCAATAGCACCGCAAAGACCTATCACCGAGTTATCTGAAAGCGACGAGCATGTTGAGATAGCCCATGCTGCGACTAAACGATTAGTTGATGGAACTCTGGTGGCTACAGGTGGACGTGTGCTTTCGGTTGTCGCAATGGCTAAAACTTTTCATAAAGCGCGAAAGCACGCTTATAAAGTGATTGAGAACATAAAGCTTGAAGGTTCACACTACCGAACCGACATCGCAGCAAAAGTTGATGAAGGTAAAGATGACTGAAGTTATTCCAGGTTGGCACCATGTATATAGCGGTAAGGTCAGAGATCTTTATGAGTCAGATGACCCTAAACTGAGCCACCTAATACTTGTAGTGGCATCTGATCGAATCAGCGCTTTTGATACCATTCATGAACCAAACATTCCAAACAAAGGCAAATACCTAACTGAACTGACCAGATGGTGGTTCGAAAAACTAGATATTCCAAATCACACCTCAAACGAAGTTTCTGTTCCTGAGATAGTTGCTGATCGAGCAATGGTGTGTCTAAAACTAGAAATGCTGCCAATTGAGTGTGTTGTCAGAGGTTACCTTTCTGGTTCTGGCTACAAAGACTACATAGCAACTGGTGAAATCTGCGGAGTGAAGTTGCCAACAGGTCTAAACCAGGGAGATAAGTTACCAGAACCAATCTTCACACCTGCCTATAAAGCAGCAGTCGGTGACCACGATGAGAACATAACCTATGACAAGGTAGTTGAACTGATTGGTCCAGAGCGCGCCAAACAAATCAAAGATCTTTCTCTTGAAATATTTAGTCGAGCAAGTGAGCTTGCTAACAGGGCTGGTCTTATCCTTGCTGATACCAAGTTTGAATTTGGCATCAATCCTGCTAACCAGGAAATAACCCTTGCTGACGAGGTGCTGACCCCTGATTCCAGCCGCTACTGGTCTAAGCAAGCCTGGTTAGAAGGCAACCGAACTGACAGCTTTGATAAGCAGCAGGTTAGAAATTGGTTGGCTGCAAACTGGGATCAAACCTCAGGAACCAAGCCCCCCGTCTTACCTGCTGAAATCGTTGAGCAAACCAGGGCCAAATATGCCCATTTGGTCGAGCTGCTGCGTTCTAGCAACTCTTAGAAAGATAAACTAGAGGTATTCCAAAGCGCTGCAGTTTTGGATTTTCCGCCCCAACTATCTTTCGGGAGCATTATTGTGCCAAAAATCATCGTTGAAGTGATGCCCAAAGCAGATCTTTTAGACCCAGCAGGTAAAGCTGTTGCTAACGCTTTGCAGCGCAAAGGTCATAAAACTGTGGCCAATGTTCGTATTGGAAAACGGATTGAACTGCATTATGCAACTACTCCGACTGAGCAGGAAATCAACGATGCTAAGCAGATTGCTGCAGATTTTCTTTCTAACGGTGTAATCGAAGACGTGATCAGCGTCACGGTGGAGAACTAGTTTTATGAAAATCGGCGTGGTCACTTTTCCTGGCACCTTAGATGATCGCGACGCAATGCGTGCGGTTGGTTTAGCTGGCGCTGAACCGGTTTCGCTTTGGCATGCTGATAAAACTCTAAAAGATGTTGATGCGGTAGTTTTACCCGGCGGTTTCAGCTTTGGTGATTACCTGCGCTGTGGTGCTATTGCGGCACAGGCTCCAGTCATGGAAAAAGTTATTGACGCTGCTAATGGTGGTATGCCAGTTCTTGGTATTTGCAATGGTTTTCAGATTCTAGTTGAATCGCATTTATTACCTGGTGGACTGATTCGAAATGAACATCAGCACTTTATCTGTCGTGATCAGAAACTGATTGTCGAAAACAATACAACTGCTTGGACTAATCTTTTTGAAATTGGCGAAGAAATCACCATCCCACTAAAAAACGGTGAGGGTGGTTACATCGCAGACCAAGAAACCCTTAAGCGTTTAGAAGGCGAAGGGCTAATTGTTTTTAGGTATTCGGAAGTGAACCCGAATGGTTCAATCAACAACATTGCTGGTCTAAGAAATGAAAAGGGAAATGTTGTTGGTTTGATGCCGCACCCTGAGCATGCAGTTGAGCCAGGGTTTGGACCAGATACGCCTGTCGCGATGAGATCAGGAGTTGATGGACTCAGGTTCTTTAAATCAGTTATCAACCAGTTGGTGAATGCCTGATGAAGAATTCAACAGTCGATACGGTCAAGCTCGCAAAAAAAGATAGCGCTAAAGAGCAACCTTGGAAAGAACTTGGCTTAAAAGAAGACGAATATGAACGAATCAAGGTGATTCTCAACCGCAGACCAACCAGTGCTGAACTTGCGATGTATTCAGTTATGTGGTCTGAACACTGTTCATATAAGTCATCCAAGATTTATCTTCGCCAGTTTGGTGAAAAAGTCACCGACGAGATGAAAAAGAATCTCATGGTCGGTATGGGTGAGAACGCCGGAGTGGTTGACATCGGTGAAGGTTGGGCGGTTACTTTCAAAGTCGAATCACACAACCACCCGAGCTACATCGAACCTTTCCAGGGAGCAGCCACCGGTGTTGGCGGTATTGTTCGTGACATCTTGACCATGGGTGCTAGGCCAATCGCGGTCATGGACCAATTGCGCTTTGGGGCTCCTAGCCACCCAGACACAGCCAGAGTGGTGCACGGTGTGGTCTCTGGGATTAGCTTTTACGGGAACTGTCTGGGACTACCTAACATCGGTGGTGAAACAGTCTTTGACAAGGTTTATCAGGGAAATCCACTAGTTAATGCCCTATCGGTTGGTGCACTAAGGCACGAGGATCTAAAACTTGCTAAAGCATCAAACCCAGGAGATCTAGTAATACTTTTTGGAGCTAGAACCGGCGCCGATGGTATCGGAGGCGTTTCGGTTTTAGCTTCTGAAACTTTTGATTCGGAAGGGCCATCAAGAAGGCCAGCGGTTCAAGTTGGTGACCCATTTGCCGAGAAGGTTGTAATTGAATGCAGTTTGGAACTTTATGCTGCTGGTGTTGTTGCTGGTATTCAAGACCTCGGTGGTGCTGGTTTGTCCTGTGCAACGAGTGAACTTGCTTCTAACGGTCAACGAGGCATGAAGGTTCAATTAAAGAATGTACTACTTAGAGATGAGTCACTGACTCCTGAAGAAATACTCATGAGTGAATCTCAGGAACGAATGATGGCGATAGTTCCAAAGAAACATCTCAAAGCATTCACTGAAATTGTTAACAGGCACGAAGTTGAGTTCAGCGTCCTAGGAAAAGTTATTAGAGAACCGAGACTCTACATCGACTGGGGAAAAGAAAGAATCGTTGACGTTCCACCAAGAACTGTAGCTCACGATGGACCGGTATACACTCGACCAGTTAGTTACCCAACCTGGATAGATAATCTGAATCGCAATTCGGTTATTGCTTCTAACTTGAAAAGAGCAACAGAGCCTTCAGAAATTGCAGCTCAAATTATTCAGGTTATCTCTTCACCAAACCAAGCATCGAAGAGTTGGATTACAGATCAGTATGACCACTATGTCGGTGGTAATACAGCATTAGCGATGCCAGATGATTCAGGGATGGTTCGTGTTTCCGAAGAATCAGGTTTGGGTGTTGCAATATCTACTGATGCCAACGGTAAATACTGTCAACTAGATCCATACAACGGAACCAAATTAGCTTTAGCCGAAAGCTACCGAAACGTGGCAGCTACTGGGGCAAAACCCATGGCAGTGACAAACTGTCTAAACTTTGGTTCACCAGAAAACCCAGAAGTAATGTGGCAATTCAAAGAAGCAACTGCCGGTCTTGCCGATGGCTGTCTAGAACTCGGCATCCCTGTTACCGGTGGAAACGTGTCCTTCTATAACCAAACTGGTGACACAGCAATTTATCCAACACCAGTTGTTGGTGTTCTAGGTGTAATAGATGATGTCGCTAGAAGAATTCCCTCTGGTTGGCAAGATGAAGGCAACAACATCTACCTTCTAGGAACAACCAGAGATGAACTGGATGGTTCAGCTTGGGCTGAAGTAATTCATGATCATCTAGGCGGGAAACCACCAGTAGTTGATCTTGCTCAGGAGAAAGCGCTAGCAGAACTAATGCACGGGGCTAACATCCAGGGTCTTGTCGCTTCAGCACACGACCTGTCTGAAGGCGGCCTAGCGCAAGCCATTGTGGAAAGCTGTTTGAGATTCGGCGTTGGTGCGAGAATCTGGCTAAACGAGATTATGGAACGCGACGGTGTTGATCTAACAGCTGCACTTTTCAGTGAATCTCAGGGCAGAATGCTTATTTCGGTTGGCCGTGAAGACGATGTGAAGTTCGTTGGACTATGTGAAGCTAGGGATATTTCAGTTCTGCGAATTGGTGTTACGGACAGCGTACAAGATCTTGCGATTCAGGGTGTTGCTAACTGGAGTTTAGAAGATCTTAGAAAGTCACATAGTTCAACTATTCCTGAGTTGTTTGGCTAGTTGCAAAATTAGTGCCCGCCAAGGTCTATAGATTGGCAAACGAGTTAGGTGCCCTGCGAGTAAAACTTTTACCAGCTACCTAGGATCTACTGGACCATTCCCATATGCCAAAGGTAGATGAGTTAGAATTCTACCCACCAATTCAATTCGACCCAAACGAGGCATCAATGGCCCAAATCCGCTACTCCCAAGAGAACGCAAAACTTACAACTGCTGAACAACTGATTCTGGACGCAATCAAGGATTCCAAACTTACTGGAGACTGGGTAGTGCTTCATGGTGTAACTATTAGCCACCCATTAAAGAAACGCGATGAAGAGATCGACTTTATAGTCCTAATTCCCAACCAAGGAATAGTAGTCATTGAGGCAAAAGGAGCAGTAGCGTTTAGTTTCGATGAACATGGCGTGGAGCTCAAAGGTGTACCTGATCCATACAAGAACCCCTTCGACCAAGCTAGAACCGGCGAACACAATTTGCGGTATGAATTAGAGCAGATTGAACTTCCTGAGAGCAAGATACCGATAGCGCGTCTAGTCTGGCTGCCAAGAGTTGACGAGAATGTAGATGAATTGGCGACTAATCGACCTGGTCGAGGATTCATGAATTATGAAATCGCCTTCCAATCAGCATTGGATAATCCATTTCAAACTATTGAAAACGCACTCATCGAGTCAAGTAATGAGCATCTCAGAAAGAAGAAGAACAAGAACGAGGTTCTGGACCCAAACTTGCTGGGTAAAGACGAAATCAAGGCAATCATTCAGCACCTAATACCAGAGTTTAGAGTTTCAGAGAAAGTTGAAGCAAAGCAAAAAGAGCGGGCTCGAGAACTTAAGAAAGCTTCAGACAAGCAAGACTTCCTGCTAGAGATGATCAGAGACAACTCGGTTGTCTACTTCAGCGGCGCGGCCGGTTCTGGAAAGAGCATGATTCTTTCCAAATTAGCTCTGTATTGCAGAAATCAAGGCCACAATGTTCTTGTCACTTGTCACAACATAATGATGTCCTCCTGGTTGAGTGACAAGCTTGGTCATCCAGAAAATCTGAAAGTTGTTGCTTTCGATGATTTGCTTCTAGAAATTGCTGGATTCAAATCACACAAAACCACAAATGTTGACACCTGGTACAACCAGACACTCCCTGCAGCTGCTCTAGAGAAATTGAAAAACGACGGCACCATTGAGAAATATTCAACGTTAGTAATCGATGAATTTCAGGACATCGCTATAAACGACTTGAAGTTAGCAGTTCTTGCACTGCTACGTGGAAAACAAAAGGGTCTAACTTCTCGCGTATACATTGCAGGTGATGATGACCAACAAATTATGAATGGGACAAATCCTGTCGATTCTGTTGAAGTTGCTAGGAAAACATTCGGAGCACTTACGCACATCCAGTTGAAAACTAACATACGCCAAACCCCTGAGCTTTCATCTGCCGTTTACAAACTCTTAGGTAAGAAGAGCCCATTTGACGTTCACTACATCAATGAAGGGCTAACCGACGAACTTGAAGTAATTCATGTCACTCCAGAAAACCAAGTTAAGAGACTTGCGACTGTATTGGAGAGATTAGAGAAGGATTACCCTCAGCGTGACATACGTGTCTTGCATTTCAAAAACGAGAATGCTGTGCTCACCAAGGTCTTTAGTAATCGAGGCAACTTAATTTCTACCGCTGAACGCAAACTTGTTCAAATTTGCAAGCATGAAACAAATCCAACCGGTGAAATCAGATGGCGAAGCATAAGAAAATTCAAAGGGCTTGACCAAGACGCAATTGTAATTACTGACATCTCAAAGGAGAGCGCGGCTTGGGTTGAACAGGAGTTGAAGAGAACACTGGAAGACGCTCTATACGTAGGGCTTACTCGAGCTCGATTCAAGGTTGTCCTGTTGGTTCAGGATGGGCTGTTCGTTCCAACCCACAATGCCGATGGGACTCCTCAGACAAAGCGCGACGATTTAGCTTCTTAGAATTATAACGGCACTGTTTCTGCCAAATCGGTCCGGGCGTGAATAATCAAGACCCGCGCCGTCTTCTCACCTGTAATTTCCTCGAGTATTGC
>Ga0214923_10007024_pt1 | contig 12400 bp, 7 predicted proteins | sample LL1510_MetaG_FD_177993 | JGI IMG/M metagenome (GOLD analysis project Ga0214923, IMG submission 177993) | Freshwater microbial communities from Lake Lanier, Atlanta, Georgia, United States - LL-1510 | ecosystem: Environmental > Aquatic > Freshwater > Lake | place: USA: Georgia | collected 2015-10-15
TTCTTCAACACCTTCTGCAACAACCTCAATATCTAATTCATGTGACATTGAAAGAACTGCATTTACAATTGCACAGGATTCTTTATCATGAGGTATATCTTTGATAAAGGTTTTATCTATTTTCAAAATATCAATAGGAAACTTTTTAAGATATGCTAGTGATGAATGACCAGTACCAAAATCATCAATTGATATTTTTACACCTCTTGAATCAAGCTCTCTTAAAATAATTTCTGAAAGGTTTACATTTTTCATAGCTACACCTTCCGTAATTTCAACCTCAAACATATCAGGAGAGAGATCATTGAGAGTTAAGAGATCCAAAATGAATTTTCCAATTCCAGGAACATGAAATTGTCTTGCAGAAATATTTACTGACATACGGAAGTTATGATATCCTTTATCATGTATGTATTTAGTGTCACGAGCCGCTCTCTCCAAAACCCACTTCCCTATAGGAATAATTAACCCAGATTCTTCAGCCGCTGGGATGAAGTCCATTGGACTTATCCAAGCACCATTACTATTCCATCTTATAAGGGCTTCCGCTCCTGAAACTTTTCCATTTCTCAAATCAATCTTAGGCTGATAAACAAGAGTGAATTCATTGTTTTCGATTGCTCGTCTTAAAGAATGTACTATATCCCTTTTAACACTTGTCTGCTTATTCATCTCTGATTTATAGAATGTAAATGAATTATACTCTTTTTGTTTTGAGTAGTACATCGCCCTATCAGCATTTTGAACTAATGTAGATGGATCTTCTCCATCATCTGGATAAATAGAAACTCCCATACTAATACTAGTATAAATTTGATTGTCCATCACAGTTACTGGCTTAGAAAATAATTCTGATATTTCCATTAAAACTGAAAATATATCCAAGAAGTTTCCTTGAGTAGGATCCGATTTTATGATAACAGAAAATTCATCTCCACCATACCTTGATAAGTAATTTTCAGGCTTCATAAATTCACTTAAAATATTTCCAACCGTTCTGAGTAATTCGTCCCCTATCATATGCCCTAGTGCATCGTTAATTTCCTGAAATTTATCCACATCAAAAAGAACGATAGCACACTTTGAGTCAGTTTGCTTACACTGGAGTATTGTTTTTTCAGCTTCTTGAAGAAAAAATTCCCTATTTTTTAATCCAGTAAGTGAATCATGGTCAGCAGCAAACTTTAATGTTTGTTCTGCTAATTTAGAATTTGTAATATCAGAAAGAATTGTTATACAAGAATTATAAAATTTATTTTCTCCTATTTCTGGAACAAATCTAACTTTATAATATTTTATTTTTTTGCTTCGAATCTGAAATTCAATCTCTCTTATCTCTCCAACTGCGATTGATTGAACTAAATTATATTTAAATTCATGTATTACATCTGCATTTAAATTAAACTCTTCAATAGTTTTTCCTATTACTTCCTCAGTAAACAATGTATCTTCATTATTTTCATAGGTATTAATAAAAATACATCTTGATTGAATATCGAATCGCATAACGAGATCTGGTAAATTTTGCAATATAGATTTATAATTTTTTTCATTCCAGTTAGGGTTTTCATAATTAATATCTGAAATATCATAAAAGAAAAATATAAACTTATCAGAGCCCATTTCAGAACTTTCCAAATAAGGATTGAATGAGGTACGGTAATTATTATAAATCCCTTGATTATTTTGAATTTTTATATCCTGTTTAACAACTCCAGCTTGAAAAAGACGAGAGCTCCTATATTGACTGATAGAAAATTGAATTTTTTGAAAAAAGACTGGTTTCTCATCAGGATGAATTAACTCAATTAAAGCTGTTAAATCCTTAGACAATAATTCTTCTTCTGAACTTCCCCATACTTTTTTTAGATTATTATTTATAAATACTATTTGGTTTAATCGAGAATCGTATATTAGTACAAGTTGTGGGAATCCATCAACATTGAATGCAGAATATTTATAATTATATGGTTCAAAATTATTCAAAGTTTCTATAAATCCCTCAAATAATTCAACCTTCTCATCAACGAAATTTCCATGAATTACCAAAGGAACTCGAGTATTTTGATTTTTTAAAAATAAGAAGTTTTCCCTTATACTTTTAGGTGAGTCAACTAAAATAGATTTGATAATTCTTGATCTATCTTCTGGAAATATAGATTCCCAGAACAATTTTCCATTCTCAAGCAATTCATTGGATTTATACCCCAATATTTCAAAAGTATTTGAACTGAGAAAGGAAAACTCTAAATTTTCATTCCTTTTGATTCTAAAATAGACTGGAGGCATATTATTATAAATACCTTCTATATTGTTGAACTAAAATCAATTCTATTTTCAGAAATAGAGACTTTTTAAACTAATTAAGTGATTTTTACTTACTTTTAGCCCTATACCTTCCACTTTTCAAATTACCTGTCCTAACTTTATGGATTCTATCCAGACTTTCTAACATTGAAATCATAGAAATTTCTCTTTCTGATGATAAATTTCCTGCTTCGAGTGATTTCAACATTTCACATTTATCAGAAAGGTTGCAACATTCATTAAGAGAACAAATGGCTTGGGATTTTTGAAGCTCGGGAAATGAAGCGAGCAAAACATCCCGGGGTATATGGAAAATTCCCCATTCCTTTATTCCGGGAGAGTCTATAATGAACCCTGAGGGAGGAATGGAAACTAAATATGAATTTGTAGTCGTGTGCCTTCCTTTTTTGCTTGAATTGCTGATTGTATCCACTTTTTGAATATCCTCACCAAATAGAGAATTTAGGAGGGTGGATTTTCCTGACCCTGAAATTCCCACAAAAAATGTAGTTTTTGCCTGAAGAAACTCTCTAAGTTCCTGAATTGATTCAGGATCTTTATATGAAACAGATAAAATTTGATATCCAAGACCCCTATAAAAATGAGTTTTTTCCTTTAATTGTTCGTCTGTTAATAAATCTTTTTTAGTGAAAATAATTATAGGATGAATTCCTGCCTGATAACATGCAGCGAGACTCCTATCAATAAAGCCCGTTTTTGTTTCTGGATCCGCTAGAGAAGCAAAAATTCCCACATTATCAACATTTGCACATAAAACATGGCTCTCTCCTTGTTCACTTTTTCTTATAAGGAAATTATCTCTCTCTAATCTACTTAGAATAGTATAATCAGAGGATTGTTTTTTTTCTACAAATACACGATCTCCAACCGCAATGGGATTCCTTTCTTCCCCTTTATCCAATCTAAGCCTTCCCCGAAGAACAGCTCTATTGTAACCATTGTTTTCATTGTAGATCTCATAAAATGCACCGAAAATTCTTGAAACTCGAAATATATGTGGCTCTATTGCTTCATTTTGTTTTTTTTCTATTGTCATTCTAATTGATTAAAATATCTTTTACTGAGTTTGTATTTATTTTTGTGATAATAAAGCATAGAAAAGAGTTATAATGATACCAGCAGAAAAAAATATTCCAGATCAAAAATTACTCAAGGCTCTTGATAGCCTAAAAATAAGTTTATTCACTATGAACAATACATCTAAAATTTGTTCCCATATTGTAAATTTTATTAAAGAAAATTTTGAAGCAGAAAGTGTTAAGATTTTTGTACTAAATGAAGAAAATGCTGGCTTTTTTCCTTATGATCAACCCACTGACGAAAGTTCAAAATTTACTCTTTTTAATTTTTTTATACTCTGGATGGCTGATCATGATGAAATTTACTCTATTAAAGAACTATTAACTGAAGATAAAAATAATATTAAAGATATTGTTTTAGATCTTTCTAATGTTCATAACTTTTCATTTATAATTCCAATGATAATGAATAGTAGCTTAATTGGATTTATTTTTATAAATAATAATAATAAAGAGATTTCATCTTTCCAAAAGGACTGTCTTACAGAATTAAAAACTATTTCAGTTATGGCTATTTCTAATGCAAGTTTTTATGAAAGATTAATCACACTCACTGAAACATTAGAACAAAAAGTAAAGGAAAGAACTAAAGAATTAGAAGAAGCACAATCTCAATTAGTAATTTCTGAAAAAATGGCTTCTTTAGGAGTAATGGTAGCTGGTATTGCACATGAGATCAATACACCTACTGGTGTTATAAGTAATTCCTCCGAAAATTTAGGAAGTAATTTAGACTATATATTTTCGAACTTAACTTCAATTCACAAAATTTATAGCTCATCTCCAGAAATAATTTCAAATTTTGAAGAAATAATAAATGAAATACATAATCAAGAACAAAGACCTAACTTAGATTCTAGGGAAAAGTTAAAAATTAAAAAAAGATTGAGAGAATCTTTGCTATCAGAAGGATTTGATTCAACTACCAACGAAAATATAACTTTATTCTTAGTAGATAGAAATTTGCTAAATTTAGAAAGTAATATAATCAAAATAGTAAAAGAGTTGGGAATAGAAGCTCTTCAGATAATAGAAAATTTTGCTGGAATGCATAGAAATTTAAGTCATATTAGGTATTCTATAAAAAATATTGTAAGAATCATTAGAGCCTTAAAATACTATTCTCACTTAGATCAAGCCAGAGAGGAAGAAGCAAATATAGCCGAAGGTATTGAGAATACACTCATTATTATGAGTAATCAATTAAAGCATAATATAGAAGTAATAAAAAACTTTGCGGTAGTTCCTAAAATACTTTGCAACCCTGATGAACTAAACCAGGTTTGGACGAATATAATACAAAATTCAATCCATGCAATCAAAGAAAAAGGGACTCTTATGATTAATATTTATTCAGAGAGTAAGTTTGTTTGTGTTGAAATTAGTGATACAGGATTTGGAATTCCAAATGAAATCATTGAAAAAATATGGGATCCTTTTTTTACAACCAAAGATCAAGGTCAGGGTACAGGCTTAGGCTTAGGAATCGTTAAAGGAATCATAGATAAACACAAAGGCAAAATAGTAGTTAAGTCTAAGCCAGGGGAAACTATTTTCAAAATAAAATTACCTATAAATAGAAATGAAGTAGGACTAGATAATTCATGAGTTTTAATTAATTAGTATAAAAGTACTAAATTATATATCTAACTCTATATTTTTTTAATATTTGTGATAAAATAGGATTGTCTAAGATTATATAAGTTATTAAAATTTATAAAGCTTTAACACTAATATAAAGGAATTCAAATGCTAAATTATTCAATTATTACTCTCTTTGTTCTAATTTTTATAAATAATTCTATTTTTTCCCAACAACAAGATAGCGAATCTGCTTTGTTTAAAATCCTAAAAAAAAAATCATTAAATGTATCAGTTGGAGCGGCCTATGAACCCTACTTCATTGCCAATCCAAAACCGGACTATCCAGGTTTTGAGGTTGAGATTGCGGAAAAATATGCTGAATTTTTAGGTGTAAAATTAGATAAAGTAATCCCTCTTAATAACTTTGGAGAGCATGCAAGAGCAGTTAACGATGGCACTGTAGACGTATCACTAGGGAATTCCTCTGCATTAGGTAGAATGAAGCTGGTATATTTTAGCGACCCTTATATAATTATTTCCATTGGGGGATTAGTAAATAAATCTATCCTTCCACCAGAACAAGAGGGAGACATAGTTTTAAACAAAGCCTTCAGAAGTGTATTAGATTTAAAAAGTATCACAAGAATTTCATTTGGAGCAAAAGATAAAACATCAAACCTTGATTTCGTTAAAGATACCTTTGGTCAATTTCCAGTAACTCCCTTCGAAAATGATGAGATTGCATTAGAAGCTCTAATCAATAATAATATAACAGCATATATTGCTGATAATTTATATATTGAAGGATTACTTCAAAAAAATAATAATCTAAGAGCAAGGTTTCTACCACTCACTACTCCAATAATGGAAAAACAGGTTTCTTTTTGTTTTAAAAAGTACGACATCCAATTAGAATCTAATTTAAACCTATTTGTAAGAGATCTTAAAAGAACAGGAACAATCAATGCACTTCGAGAGAAATATTTCAATAGTAATAAATGGGTAAAAGATAGATAGTAATAATCACTAATACTTGATTTATGAAATATATATTTCTATTTCTATTTATGATTAGTAGTAATATTTTATCACAGGATAGTGGTGAACAGGGAACTAAATTTAATCTAACTGGTAGTATGAGGTTTAGAGGTTTTGGTTTATCAAGAGATATTTTAACAAGCAGGGTAAATTCTAATTCTTTTTCAAATGATATTGAGGGAAGTTATAAACAAATTGCTACTACAAATTATAATTATTACCAATCGCAATACAATAAAGTAATTACAGGGAATCCGTCCACAATAAGTAAGAGAAAAGAAAACCTTAATTATATGGATTCTAGAATTTTATTGAATTTAGAATTTATCACTTCACAATATTTTGATGGAGTCTTAGGGGTTCAAGTGGGAGATGTCCCTTTCGGAGGTAGGGGCTTGGTGACAAGTGGTACTACACCAAATATTAAAGATCCTTATATTCTTGGGGGAGGAAGTGGTGGAGAAAGTGGACAATCCAATCCTATCAATATACAAACAAATTTAATGTATTTAAATTTTCGATTGAGAAATTATGATTTTTATTCAAGAATTGGTATTCAACTTTTCTCATCACAACAGGGTAGGGTTTTCTTTGCATCAGGTGCTGGTGTGCTTATGAACAAAGACTTTAAAGAAAATAAATACTCATTAGAAGGCGGTTGGATAAGAACTCGAGAGAGAAGTATTTCTGACCTAGATAATAACGGGTACAATGATAAATCTATGAATATAAACGTTTTTTTTGGAAAATTACGATTATACAAAATAAATAATTTGAAGAATGAATTATATACATATACGTCTTACGATAATGATATAAGTGATGCAAATAGGGAAACTGGAAAATTATATTGGCATGGATTATTCAACGAGTACACAACTTCTAATTTCAATCTAATTATTCATGGTGTTTATAACCATGGCAAGATTAAATCTATGAATAAGCTAGTTGATTCAACTGATACATCCATAATTCAAAAAGAAAATACATACAAAACGAGTGGGGCTCTTGGCGATATTCAGTTTTCTTACTTTTACAGTAATAAAGTCAATTTTAATACAATTGTAGTTGGTACTACAGGAAGACCAGGATACGATAACGATGGAGTAGAAGCAAGCTATAAAAATAAAGGTTATAGAACTCTTTCACCCGGATTTGCAGTCTCTAACCTGGCAATAGATTTTACAGGAGGATATGCCCTTTTCTCAGCAAAAAATATGAGTGGTTTAGTTGAATATGGTGGATTTTCTAATATTGTATTAGGCCCTGTTCAATTGACGCTTGGTTACTATCAACTCCATGCGAGCATGGCACCTAGGTTGGGTGTGAATAGAGATTTTAACTCACTAACAGGAAAGCATTCTTCCACTTATTTAGGCGATGAATATAATTTTAATTTAAGATGGAATGTTTTCATCGATTTTCAGATGATTTTTCGATCAGGTATTTTTTTTCCGAAGGATGGATTGCGAGCTATTTTTGATTTTCATGGAGGCTCCTATATTCAAGAAGCCTTTTTAAGTGGAGAGTATAAATTTTAAATTAACTTCGGTCTTCTCTTTTCTTTTAAAGCTCTCATAGATTCTAATAAATTTTCTCGTATTACAGGTACACTGAACCAAGCAAGTGAATCTTTTAAGAAATCATCAAAGTCTTTTAGTGCTCTTCTATTTATATTTTGTTTTGTATAACGTAATGCAGATATAGGAAATTTAAAAACAGAATCTAATTTTTTAGTGGATATTTTTCTAAGGTCATCACGTGAAGGAGCAATCTCATCAATAAAACCTATTTCTTTTGCTTCTTTCCCCTTATAAGTAGTAGCCTCAAGACATACTTCATTAATCTTATTCGGTAAAATTGAATCTTGAATTTTATAGACAAACATTCCAGGAAGAGGTAGTCCCACCATAACTTCTGTAAAACCTATTCTACATCCAGTGTCTAACATATATTTGTAGTCACTAGCTATAGTGATCACAGCACCACCACCCATTGCATGTCCAGTTACTTCAACAGCTAGAGGCTTATCAAAATTAAGAATTTCCCCGAATAAAAAACAAATCCCTCCTACACTTTCAGGTAAATCGGCTTCAGATGTATTTAAGAGAGTATCTGCATCGAGGCCATTGCAAAAGAATTTAGGATTTTCAGAAGTAATAATTGCTCCTTTTAAAGAATCATCTTTTTTAATTTCTCCTAAAATATTACCCAATTCTTTCATATTTTCTTTTGTGAGAGAATTCTGATCATTCGTTTGAATAGTTATAATTTGGGCTTTTCCATTGTTAAGATTTATAGGTTCTAATTTGTAGTTCATACTTTAATTTTTATTCAGTCACTAACTAGTCAAGAATTTTGTAACTCACATTTACATTATGAGTATTGAAAAAATTTATTTTTTATTTAGACTTTAGTTTTCGCATCTAAAAGTTTTAAAAAAAAATGAAGAAATAATTGTATTAATATAAGGTTGAAAACCAAATTTATTAGTTTGAAGTTAAAATTTCTCCCACCTTATGATTTTTTTATCAAACTTCTTATTCAATTTTAATAGGATTAATATAGTTATATAATAACTAATAAATTTATTTTTTATGTTAAAGGATTTTTATGTAATTTTTTAAAAATAGACTCATTATAAATTTCTTGCTAGACTTTTTTTCCTATTTGTTTTAAGGTTAGTAGTACAAAGAGGAAATAATGATTCAATTCTGGGTTTTTATTAGCATATTATCTATTGTTACAGGTTGCGGATACTATTATTTAGGGATAAAGTTTTTACATAAAGTAAATATATCTCATTCTTATATTATTTTGGGGTGGCTAACTATAATTTTTCTATGGATACTTACCCCTAGTGCATACATTATTAGTTTGTTAGATTTGATACGAGAAAAATCAAAGACCTTTTCCCTTCTGGCATTTATAAACCTAGGATTTTTCTCAATTTTATTATTTTTTTCCATCGCCTCTGATCTTTTCTTATATATTTATAATAAATTTTTTGCCTCAAATTTAGCTGAGATACAGGTCCCAATTGGAGAGAGTAGAAAGGACTTTCTCTTAAAAATCATAAATCCTTCTATTTTAGGATTTAGCTCAATGTTAACGGGTTATGGATATATTGAGGCTACACAAGATTGGACAGTAGAAAATATTAAGATTAAAACTTCAAAATTTTCAGAAGATTTAAAAAATATTAAAATAATTCAGATTTCAGACATACATGTAGGACCTACAATAAAACGAGATACTATAGAGAGTCTCGTAAAAAGAGTAAATGATTTAAATCCTGATATCATCGCTATCACTGGAGATCTGGTGGATGGAAGCGTACTACAATTAAGAGAAGATGTTGCACCATTAAAAGATTTGAAATCCAAATTAGGAACTTTTTTTGTTACAGGAAATCATGAGTATTACAGTGGGGCAATTTCTTGGATAAAAGAACTAAATAATTTAGGAATCAAAACGTTGCTTAATGAAAGTTTAGTTTTAAAAATAAATAGTACGAAAATCTTACTCTCTGGAGTAACCGATTATAAAGCTGGGAGGATAATTCCTGAGCATGAAACCAACCCTGAAGCCTGCCTAATGAATCAACCAGAATGTGATTTTAAAATCCTATTAGCTCATCAACCTAAAAGTATATTCAGGTCTTCTAAATTAGGATTCGATTTGCAGCTCTCAGGTCATACACATGGAGGGCAATATTTTCCTGGCAATATACTAATTTATCTTTTTCAAGAGTATGTTGCTGGATTATATAAGCATGAAAATACTTGGCTGTATGTTAATAGAGGTACTGGTTATTGGGGCCCTCCCATAAGAACTGCTAATAGACCTGAGATATCCTCAATAACTTTTGAGAAAGGTTAATTTATAACTTTGTAAGTATTTCGTATCCAGACGTTGTTGCTAAAATGGTATGTTCATATTGTGCAGACCATTTACCGTCTTTGGTGCGAACTGTCCACTTATCTTGTTTAGAAAATGTTACTTCAAAGGTACCCAAATTTACCATAGGCTCAATTGTAAATGTCATACCAGGTTCAATTTTTGCTAATTTCTTTGTTTGACGGAAGTGAGGAACTTGAGGATCTTCGTGAAACTTTCTCCCAATTCCATGCCCCATTAGGTCTCTTACAATTCCATAACGTTTAGCTGTCAAAAAATCATCTATTGCATCAGATATATCATTAATTCTATTTCCTGGCTTAACCTGTTCAATACCTATCCACATTGCTTTTTCTGTATCAACTAGTAGCTGTTCAATTTCAGGAGTAACCTTTCCTACTTTAAAAGTCTTGGAAGTATCACCATGATACCCGTCTAAAATGGGGGTTACATCAATATTAATTATATCCCCTTCTTTGAGTATATCTTCCTTTTTGGGAATTCCATGACAAACAACATCATTGATTGAAGTACAAATTGCCTTAGGAAAACCTTTATAATTCAATGGCCCTGACTTTGCACCTTTTTTAAGAGTATAGTCATGAACAAGATCATTTAATAAAAGAGTATTTACTCCAGGCTTAACATAGGGTTCAATGAAATTTAGAATTTCTGCGGCTAATTTTCCCGCTAATCTCATTTTTTCAATCTCTGTGCGGTTTTTAATATAAATCAAAACTCTGTAAATATCCTTTAGAATGTTTCTAAGTACATATTTTGTTGCCAATCAAAGAAATAAAGAAAAAAATAAATGTCTATAATTTGGAATCAATTAAAAACAAAAAAAGTTGCAATAAAATAAATCCTAACATCCTTAGAACTTCGCATTAAATCCAGTGTAATAGAATTTAGGTCTAGTAGGATTGTACTGAACCTCATAAGCATCCAAAAGGTTTTCAACTCCAAGAAATAAAGAAAAATTTTCATCCATTTTTTGCTCCACCCGAACGTTTAATAGTGTATAGGGCTTACCATAGACCAGCCCACTCTGCCTCTCTGGATTATCTGAATTTAATATACCCGTATTTGTAAACTGATTTGTATCACGATAAAAAGGTCTTCTGTCCACCCTTTTACCTCTTATAAAAAGTTCGAAGCCGAAAGGGGAAGTATATGTAAAATTTAAAATCCCAGTATGTAGTGCTCTACCATCTAAAGGCCTGTCATTAGTTAAATCTCTTGTATCAGTATGATTATATCCTAACTCCAATTGATATTTTCTTAGAAACCTAAAGGCAACTGCTCCCTCTCCACCTCTTGTATATCCCCTAGAAATATTTATTAATTGAAATCTTGTAAGCTCTCCCTTATTAGATGCTAATAGTTTATATTGCAATAAATCATATAAATCATTTTTAAATAAGCTCGCTGATAGGGTCATCCATGATACAGGATTATATTCAATATCACCATTTAACGTGATTGATTTTTCGGGTCTTAAATTTGGATTTCCCTCTACAACATAGCCCACTCCAGGATTTTCAAATCGTAAAAATAGATCTTGAAAACTTGGTGGTCTAAAACCCCTACCATAGCTTGCTCGGAATACTAGCTCTTTTGAAATATCATACCTCATTGCAAATTTAGGTGTAGTTTTATTTCCAAATATTGAATCATCATCATATCTTACACCTGGAATAAAACGCAAGGCTTTCATACCCATAAAAGTCCATTCATCTTGTAAAAAAGCTGACTTTCTGGTTCTATACTTATACCTTCCATTGATTCTATCAGATTCAAGCTCATCTGCAAATGATTCAACACCAGTAGATACCATATGATCAGGGTGAACTTCATAATCTAGTTGTACGGTTCCTTGTGATGTCATATTATTCGTCAACTCTTTTGTGGGTCCGGTAGTACTAGCTCTCTGCTGATTTTCATATTTATTTTCCCATCTACTATAGTTTCCTCTAAACGAAATACGATTTCTTTTCCCAAAATCATATTGGAGAATTCCTACAGATAATAAATCGTTTGTTTTATTTTCTCTGTCATACACTGCTTTTGTTTGAGTTATATCAATTCCAGATTGATCTCTATTATTATATATAATCCTACCCTTAGCTTGTAATTTTCCCCCTGGATTTATGGTAAAATTACTTCCTACATTAATATCTTTGAATGCGTTTCCAGTTGTTGCTTCTGTTGAAGGGTCGAGTTTATATCCCGGACTTTTATTAAATCCAGACGTAAAATTTGCGGATACTTTCTCTTTTTTAAAACCAACATTTGCAGTACTATGTAGATCCCCTCCAGTCCCTAATTGATTTCTTCTGCCACTACCATATGTAGTACGAAAATTATACTCTTGATCTTTTTCAGTTTCTCGAGTAATCATATTTATGACTCCTCCCATTGCATCTGCTCCATAAAGCGCGGAAGAGGATCCTTTCACAATTTCAATTCTT
>Ga0214923_10007025_pt1 | contig 12399 bp, 10 predicted proteins | sample LL1510_MetaG_FD_177993 | JGI IMG/M metagenome (GOLD analysis project Ga0214923, IMG submission 177993) | Freshwater microbial communities from Lake Lanier, Atlanta, Georgia, United States - LL-1510 | ecosystem: Environmental > Aquatic > Freshwater > Lake | place: USA: Georgia | collected...
CTCCAAGCAACGTAAAAAGCTAAAAAATAGTGAAGGTTTAATATTAGTTGAAACAAAAACTCCCCACAAATTTATTGAAGAATGCAAGATTGTTCATATCGATTTTTTAAGTTTAGATACCGAAGGCTCGGAATGGGAAATTATTAGTAACTGGCCCTTTGAATTAATTCGACCCACCGCTATTTGTATTGAAGTTAATAACAGATCTTGTGCTAGGGATATATTGCAATTTCTAGAGCCTAAGAACTATGTAAATGTATTTCCAAAACTCTCAAAATATGACCTTTGGTTTATACAGAAAACATGACTTTAAAAACAATATTACAAATATCGGATCACCATTTACTTCGGATGGTTAATTCTTTTTGATAAATAACAAATGGCCTGAAGGTAGAATCTGAATTTAACCTTGTTTTTACCTCGCGCGAGTCATTTAATCTCAGTTCAGTTTTCATGCTTACCTACGTTGGCATTTGACTTCTCAAAAGATGGCATATGATCAGCTCCTCAGGCAAACAAAGAGGTATGTGAGTTAGATTGAAAATGTGCCAAAATGGCATTTGGGGCCTTTAGCTCAGTCGGTAGAGCAACGGACTTTTAATCCGTGGGTCGTCGGTTCGATCCCGACAGGGCCCACAGTACGAAGTGATTTTGATGGGATCTAAGGCTTTTTTCAGGCTAAGCAGTTAAATTCTCCTGGATGAAGGCAACATTTACCCCTTTTGGGTGTCTTACTCAGTAGAGGGGTCAAGACGTTGGCTCATCGAAAGCGGGATATCAAAGTGTCACTTCGTAAGAAGACTCAGGCCCCAGCGACTGTTGCTGCGTGGTCTGTTTCTGATTTATCCGCTCTTTATACCCAAAATCGCTCATCACTTATCGCCCAAGCCCGCCGAATTCTTCGAAGCGATGCTGATGCAGCCGAGGTTGTTCAAGATGCCTTTCTCAAATTTATCTTGGCGGCTCCAGAATTAGATACAGCGGACCGTGCCATGGCATATCTGCGCACCACAGTTAACAATCTCTGCCTGAATGTAATTCGGGCTACAGGATCTCGTCCTAATTTAGTTGCAATTGATTCAGATGCCACTCAAGAACGCTTATCTGAAATCGCAGCAGAAAATCACATTCCTATGGATGAAACTCTTGCTGCAGCTGAGGATGCCTCAATTATTCGCGAAGCATTATCTCGCTTATCAGAGACCCAACGTACCGCCCTTGTTATGTGGGAGATAGAAGGGCGTTCTACGAAAGAGATTGCAACTGCAATTGGAACTAGTGAGAAAAATGTTCGCCATGTTGTACAACGCGCCCGTGCTTCATTCATTCGTGTTCTTACCGAATGGGTAGTGGACGAGAAAACTGGTGCTACTGCACTTGATTCTATTGCTGGTACATATAAGAAGGCAGCTGAGATTGCTAAGAAATCATCTAAGGTGGCACTTTCATTACTTATAGTAATGGTGGCTTTCCTAGGTTTTAACTCTGTAACTGGTAGTGAATTTAATAATGGTTCGCTCGTTGCAACTTTGACTCAGGAAGCACCAGCTTCGACTCAATCGTCAACTCCGTCTCCTGCAGAAACTAACTTAGATCTTTCAAATCAAAAGCTTATTGAAGATAATTCTGCGATTAACTTCCGTACATCAAAATCTTTATTTGCAGGTCTTTCTAAGGATGGGCTACCAACAGGGTTTACAGTTTCTGATGCTGCTGGCAATGTGGGATCTCTTTCTATTTCATCTCAATCAACAATTATTAATCCTGATGGTTATATTTTAGTCTCTTACGCGCAATCCCAGGGTGAATCAACATTAAACGCCTTGATTTCCCAAACCATTACAGTTGATGGCTCAGGTACTTCATACTTCGCAAGCCCTACTGTGACTGTTGCTGGCTCATGGTTTCCGCTGACTCAGAGCGGTTCAGCCTCCACGATTACCCGCCTTTCCAACGGAAACTACCTTCTAACAGCCACCATATATATAGATTCAACTGTGGATTCAGCCCTATTTGTGGCTGCTACTGGCGGGTTAGATGTCGATGTAATTCCAAATGAGATTTCTACCCGTATAATTTTGAACTCTAGCAAGAGCTCAATCCTTGCTCAGGCGATCAATATCGGCGCCAAAGGGGTCAAATAAATGACACCTAAAAAACAGGTTTCTCCTGCAATCCGGATATTGCGGGGGGAAAGAGATGCGTCAGCACGTGCGACTCATCTCGAAGCCGCTACTAGGAAATTCCTGGTAACGACTAACGAAAGGAAACAAATGTCTACAACGACAAACTTCAAGCGCATAGCGCTTGTTGCTGTTGCAGCGTTGGGTTTCGGAACTCTTTCCGCAATTCCAGCCTCTGCAGATGTTTCGGGCGTTACGATTTCAGTAACAAACGGAGCTACATCTTTAGCTGGTGTCTCAACCACTAAAGTAAATTCAGACACAGGAACTGCAACTGGAGCGTCAATTACAGTTTCATACCTAACTACTGCAGCAACAGATTCTGTTACTGTTGGTTTTTATGCTAAAAATGCACTTTCTAGCACATCTGGATTACGTGCCTATTTGGGTCTAGTAGATACAACTACAACCAACTCAAAAGTAAGCACTGCTGGTGTTGGTGCATTCTCTGCAATGGGTAAGTTAGTTGCAACAACTGCTGATTCAGTAACTGCCGGTGTTTCTGGAACTTCAGGAATCGGTTTGTATTCTGCATCAGATGCTGGAATGGCTGCAACTACTAGAACCACAGGCAATGTTGGTTCAACTTTTGCATTATTCATTGATACAAATTCAGTTGTAGCAGGCGCTGGAACATATACATGGACAGTTGTAGTTACTCAGTACGTAGGAACTACGGCGGCCAATATGGTGACTAAGGAAACTTCTGCAGATGTAAGTATTGTTGTTGCTGCAGGATCGAGTGCTTCAACAACCCCGTCGTCTGGCTTTACAGGTGCATTTATTGCAGCTTCTTCAACTGCAGTAGCTGATGCAACTATTACACCCGCATTGGCAACTGCTTCCACCACAGCGGCGGCTTACATAAATGTGGATATCAAAAACGCCTCCGACACTCGGACTGCTCAAGATACTGTCACCATATCCATTGCAGGTGCAGGCTTGCTTTATGATGGCTCGTCATACGGAACATCATTGGTTGGCTATCAGACAGGTCTTAAGTCCTACTCAATAGTTCCAGATGGTCGTGCTGGTACAGCAACAATTACCATCGCACTAACTAGAACTGGTCAAACTTTCACAAAGACTATGACATTCTACGCAGCAGCAGCAGCTACAAATACTTTGGCGGCAACTGTCAGACATCCAGTGCTAAAGATCGGTGCCAATAGTGATGCTGTTCAGGTAGCAGTAAAAGATGCAGCCGGAAACCCTTACTCTGGCACTGTTACGTTATTTGCCGTAGCGGCAGCTGACGCTCTAGTAGCTGGCTCAACAACTGTCTCAGGAACCTGTACTTGGACTGCTTCAGTCTCAGCCCACAGATGTTCTGTAGAAGGAGTTGCTCCAGGTACAGCTAAGTTAAAGGCTTACAATGCCTCAACAGTTGCAGCATCAACTGCCTCATCAAATGAAGTCACTGTGACAGTAAGTAATTCAACTGCTGCTACAGCTAAGATTGCATTTAATAAGGCAACCTATGCTCCAAATGAGCGAGCAATTGTTACTGTAACTGTGCTTGACTCAGCTGGTAAACCACTACCTGCTCAAACATTCACAAACTTGTTTGCAACAGGTGGTATCACCACTACAGCAGGTATAACTGGTGACACCATGACAGCAGTGTCTGTTACAACTGCGGCTGCCACTAGCTCAACTACCCAAGGAGCCGGTAGTGCTTATGTTGGTACAAATGCAAACGCCATGACGTACTACATATTCATGCCGGCCGCTGGAGGTGCTGTGACACTTACTGCAACTGGCGGTACTTCATTACCAGTAGCTGGTCAGGTGGCTATAACCGCATCAGCAACTGTTACAGATTCCGCAGCTTCAGCGTTGGCTGCAGTAACTGCATTAGCAACAACTGTTGCTTCATTAAAGACCTTGATTACAACACTTACAAACCTGGTCCTTAAGATTCAGAAGAAGGTAAAGGCCTAATAAGCCTCTTTAACTGAGTTAAGCAAGAGGCTCAGTCCCTGTTCCTAGGGGCTGAGCCTCTTCTATTCGTTAAACTAATTTCCATGAGTAAAGTGAAGAAGTCAGCTTCAAGGGCAGAATTTCTAAGCCCATTAACCTACCTCGTTCTTGGCGTCTCCATTGTTACCTTGTTTTTTAACACAAAATCCGAAGATCCATTTAACACTCCCAAACTGGTAGCACTACTTATGATTGCAAGCTTATCAATAAATTATTTATTAAAGTATTGGCAGGTTAATTTTGTCCAGAAAAATAAAGTAGATTTAGTCTTTATCTTACTTCTAAGTTTATTTCTATTAAGTGGAGTTATTGCGGTAGTTTTCTCCGACAGCAAATTAATTGCCTTAATTGGGGACACTCAACGCAGAAATGGCTTTTTGGCCTACCTCGCACTCTCATTAGTTGCATTAACTGTGTCAAGACTTATCACGGCCGACAGTCTAAAAAACCTATTTAAGATTTCAATATTAACCGGAGTAGTTTTTAGCTTCTATGGAATAATTCAAATGTCTGGTAATGATCCAGTAAGTTGGAACAATCCTTATAATGCAGTTATTGCTACAGTTGGAAATCCAAATTTTGCCTCTGCGCTCATGGCAGTTTTTTCTGTTTTGGCGTTTTCTATTTTATTTGTTAAGACGTTTTCCACCGCATTTAAGATGTTAGCCATCATATGCATAATAATGTCTGTTACGGGTATTGTTTCATCAGATTCTCGGCAAGGATTAGTATCACTAGCCTTTGCTATCTCATTTTTTTCATCTGTATATCTGCATTCAAGCCGAAGAAACCTTGGTTGGGTTGTAATATCTATCTCCGCTATCTCTTCTGGTTTAGCCATTGCAGGTATGTTGCAAAAAGGGCCACTTGCATCTTTACTCTATAAACCATCGGTAAGTGTAAGAGGGTTCTATTGGGATGCAGCTATTGAAATGTTTAGAAAATATCCATTAACTGGGGTGGGGTTTGACCATTATGGATATTATTTCAAGGAGTTACGAAGTGTTGAATACCCACTGCGATACGGTTTTGATTTAACTAGCACCAATGCGCATAACACCTTCCTGCAAATGTTTTCAACAGGAGGTCTATTCCTTGGCTTGAGTTACTTGGTACTTGTAATTTCTACTCTCATGGTTGGCTTAAAACTTGTTAAAGATTCGGACTCAAATCAGAGAGTCCTATCGCTTGGATTACTCTCAGCTTGGATAGCTTTTCAAGCACAATCTGTAATCTCGATAGACAATATTGGCATTAGTGTTTGGGGCTGGTTATTAACCGGGGCGATTTTTGGTTTGGCAAGCAGGAAAGTATTGCAAAATAATCTGATTGAACCATCGAAATTACCAAGAATGAGTAAAAATCAAATTAGCGCACTGCCATTCTTAATTTCAACAGTCGTTTTAATTCCAGCGCTTATCCTCTCAGTTCTACTCATGAGGATTGAAAACAATTCCTTTATGGCTAGGAATCTATTTGATAATTATGTAGGCCAAAACGATAAGAATAGTGCATTTTCTAATCAGCTTTTGCGGCTATTCGATCAGCGTTCAAGTTATGTGTTGGAAAATAGAATTGCAGATCCAAATTATAAAATCCAAATGGCTTATCTCCTTTTTAATTCAGGTAAACAGCAGGAATCAATTCGAATAGTAAATGAGTTATTTGAGAGTAATCCTAGAAATATTTATGCTTTAGATGCACTGGCACTTTTATATAGCGGAATTAAAGATCCAGCAGCTGAAATCCAGGCTCGTAAAATTATTGAAAAATTAGATCCTTGGAATGGAAAAAACTACTTGCAGTTGATGACTTTATACAAAACTGCCGGAGATATAACCAATGCTCAGTTGATGTTGAACAAGATCCTTTCATTTGCTCCAGATACAAATGAAGCCAAATCTGCTATCGAAGAATTTTCAAAGTAAATTGTCCATAACTATTTCAGTAATTGGATTGGGTTATGTAGGGCTACCCCTTGCAATTTCCGCTGCCCAATCTGGGTATGAGGTGTACGGCATTGATGTAGATCTAGTTAAAGTTGAGTCGATAAGGATTGGAAAATCTCCCGTTGAGGATATTTCAGATCCTGAAATTCAAAATGCCGTTTCTGGTAAATTGAAGGTAGGGTCAGATTTTTCACCTGTTGAAGGCTCAAGCATTGTTGTCATCTGCGTCCCAACACCTCTGGATGAAAACAGAAAGCCAGACCTTTCGTTGATTGACGCGGGAGTAAAGAGTTTTGCCAAGCACCTAAAAAAGTCAACTTTAGTTATCCTGGAATCAACAGTTCAGCCTGGAACTACTAGAGATTATTTAGTCTCTCTAATTTCAAAACACTCTGCTCTTACACCCAGTGATTTTAATGTTGCGTATTCACCAGAAAGAATTGACCCCGCTAATAAAAAATGGAATTTGAAGAATACTCCAAAAATTGTGGCCGGGTTAAATCCTATTGCCACCAAACAAACTAAGGATTTTTACGCTAAATTTGTCGATAATATAATTGAGTGTGAATCGCCAGAGGTTGCAGAATTGGCAAAACTACTTGAAAATACATTTAGATACGTAAACATTTCATTTATCAATGAATTGAGTATTTTTTGCCGCTCATTTGGGGTTGATGTAAACCAGGTAATTGCTGCCGCATCAACTAAGCCATACGGCTTTATGCCCTTCTATCCAAGTATTGGTGTGGGTGGACATTGCATCCCGGTTGATCCACTTTATCTTTCCGATAAAGCTCGTACAATGGGAGTTCAAAGTAAGTTCATAGATTTAGCAGATGAGATAAATATGCAAATGCCTAACTTTTTTGTAAAGATAGCAAATGAAAGAATTGGTGGATTACAAGGTAAAAAAGTATTAGTAATTGGGGTTTCATACAAGCCAAATGTCGCCGACGTACGAGAAACTCCTGTTGAGTCATTGATTTTTGGTCTGAAAGAAAAAGGTGCTCAAGTTTTTTGGCATGATGATCTGGTTATGGAGTGGAATGGAGAGAAATCGAATCCACTTGATCAAGGGTATGATTTAGCAATTCTTGCAACGCCACATGATTATTTAGATTTGAAACAAATTGGCAATACTCCTTTGATTAATACCAGAGGCTCCATTTAATGAAGTATTTGATTACAGGTGGTGCTGGCTTTATTGGTTCGCATTTAACTGAAGCCTTGGTAACTAGAGGAGACCATGTAATTATTTTGGATAATTTTTTCACTAGTTCTATAGCTAACCTGACTCAAGTTAAGGAGAAGATAGATTTAGTAGAGGGCAGTATCCTGGATCAAAAGTTACTTGATAGACTGGTTTCAGAAAGTGATTACATAGTGCACTTAGCAGCAGCACTTGGCGTATTTAACATTGTCAATAAACCACTTGAAAGTTTAAAGACCAACCTAAAGGGAAGTGAAATAGTTCTAGAGGCTGCCGATAAGTATAAAAAGCCGGTTCTAGTTGCATCCACTAGTGAAGTTTATGGCAAGAATGAAAAGGTTCCCTTAAACGAAGAGGATGATCGAATTATCGGGCACCCACTAAAATCTCGGTGGTCATATAGTGAAGCCAAAGCAGTTGATGAAAGTTTGGCATTCTTTTATTACTTAGAGAATAAGTTACCGATTCGAATTGTTAGATTCTTTAACACAGTAGGCCCTCGCCAAGTTGGAAATTATGGAATGGTAGTTCCTCGATTTGTGATCGCTGCATTAAAGAATCAACCACTTCAAGTTTATGGAAATGGCGATCAAATACGGTGTTTCTGTCATGTGAATGATGCGGTACGGGCTTTACTTCTTGTAATAGATTCCGATAAAGCGGACGGTCAGGTGTTTAACGTTGGAAATAACTCCCAAATATCCATTATGGAGTTAGCTAAGAAAGTAATTGAAATTACTGGTTCAAAATCTAGAATTGAAAAGATTGCATATGAGAAGGCATACCCAGAGGGCTTTGAGGATATGCAAAGGAGAGTTCCTGATATCTCAAAAATAAAGCAGGTTTTAGGTTGGGAGCCTAAGATAAATCTTGATCAAATTATTAAAGATATAGCCGTTTTTAACTCAAAGTAATAACTCCAATAATCTTGGATCCCATGACTACCGGTAGCTTTAGCAGTAAGCAACTTCTTGATGAAGAGCAGATTTTAAAACTGCAATCACTTTCCAATAACGATGCAATCGAAATAGGTCAGATTGCCGTAAATCTTGGCAATCAAAGAAACTTACCAATTGCAATCGAAGTGAGAATTGGTGAATGGATTGTTTTTCATGCATCCCTTGAAGGAGCCAAACCTGAAAATGATTGGTGGATAAATCGTAAAGTCGCAGTTGTAATATTGAATCAACACTCAACTATGTTTGAAAGAGTATTTGCTGAAGAACGTGAAGTGGATTGGCATAAAGAGCATGGTGTAACGGATGACACTCATGCGATCCATGGTGGGGCCATACCATTAATTACAGATGAAGGCTTTAAGGGGATATTAATTATCAGCGGCCTACCTCAAGTAGAAGATCATCTACTGGCAATTGAGGTTCTAACAGAGTTTTTGGCTCGCAAAGGTGAATTGCTTTGAGTGTTCAAGTTTGGGTTGCTGGTGAAGTATTAATTGATTTGATTCCAGATGCAGATCAGCACTTAGAAGTTGTTGGTGGTGGCCCAGCAAATACAGCCAAAGCGTTAGCCAATCTTGGAGTTAAAACTTATTTTATTGATGGCATTTCCAATGATAAGTATGGCCAAATGGCTAAGGCTGAACTTCTTTCAGCCAATGTACTACTTGATTATGCGAAGTTTTCAAATAAGCCAACTTGTACTGCAAAAGTTACGCTATCCAAATCAGGAAGTGCTTCATATGAATTTATAATTGAAGATACTGCAACCTTTGATTTCTCTGACCAGTGGCTGCCAAATCCACAAAGCTTAAAGCCATCACTTATGCACATTGGAACACTTGCTACAGTGATTGAGCCAGGTGCATCTGTTTTGTTTAAGTGGGCGCAAGGTGTTGTAAATGTTGTACCAATTGTTTTTGATCCAAATATTAGGCCGGCTGTTTTGGGTAATAGAGATGAGTATGTGAAGAAGGTTGAAAAATGGGTGGCAATTTCATCAGCCGTAAAGGTAAGTAACGAGGATTTAAGTTGGCTTTATCCAGGCAAAGTAATTGATGAGATTGTGAATGAATGGTTTGAAGTTGGCGTGGAACTAGTTGTAGTTACTCTTGGCGATAAAGGGATTATTGCCTATCGAAAGAATGAACAGATATCTGTTGATGCAGTTAAAGTAGTTGTAGCCGATACTGTGGGTGCTGGTGACACTGTTGGCGCTGTTTTGGTTGAAGCTATTGTAAATAATGGCCTTGATAAGTTAACTGGAGAGGTGCTTAAAAGTACGCTGAATCGAGCCGCAAAGGCTGCTGCGATAAGTGTCTCTAGAAGTGGTGCAAATCCACCAACACTGAAGGAGATTGAGTATTGTTAAACATTGATGGGGATCAAATCTCAATTGCAATTGACTTAGATCAAGGAGCTCGTCTTGCATCTGTGCAGTGGCGAGATATGCAGTTTGTAGTTCCCTTTAGAGGTCAGGACTTAACTTGGGGTTGGTTTTCAATGGCTCCTGTTGCCGGAAGAATTAAAGATGGAATCATTAAAGATTCAAAGGGTAATAAACATCAATTACCAAATAACTTTGATCCACCACATGCATTAATTGGATATGGCGCTCAATCCTCTTGGGAGGATATTGGCAGTGGCAGACAATTCTTGGAGCTTCCCTCACCTTTTAATGGAGCAACTGTTACGCAAAGTTATGAGATCTTAGATAACGCAATTCGCTGGTCACTTGAGTATGAAGCAAATGGCTGTGATCTGCCGGTAACACTTGGTTTTGATCCGTGGTTTGTCCGTGAGATTGGTAGGGGAGATTCAGCTGAGCTTTTATTTGCAGCAAATAAAATGTTTAAACGAGGTGATGATTACCTGCCAACAGGTGAAATCATCTCACCAACTCAACCACCATGGGATGACACTTTTATGGAAATCAAAGGAGTTCCTGAGATTGTCTGGCCAGGAGCTGCCAGGTTAACAATAGAGTGTGATACGCCTTACTGGATGGTTTATAGCCAAGATGAAGATGGTATTTGCATAGAACCTGTAACAGCACCACCTGATGCCCAAAACTTAGGAATACAAGGCGAAAATTATATTGAGTGCCTAATTACTTTTACTGAAGATTTATAACTTATCCTTTGACCCGATACATAACATCACTGCCAAACTCATTAAAGCCAAGTGATCTATAAAGATTAAAGGCTGGTTTATTTTCAACTCCAACATATAACATCACATTGTTTAAGCCTTGATACTTTAAGTAATTAAGGCCAGTGATCGTTAAATCTCGCCCCACACCTTGGCCTTTGTAATCTGGGTTTACTGCCAAAACATAGATCTCACCGAGAGCATCATGGCCATGATCATCATCCTCACCACTATGTGAATGGGTATGGGCGCCATGTATTTTGGTCCAACAAAATCCAATTAACTCACCCTTATCTTCAGCTACAAAAAATCCTTCTTTCTCAAACCAATCTTCATTAAGCCTTACCTTTAAATCATCCTTACTCCACCCACCTTGATCTGGGTAATTAGCAAAGACTTTATTGTTTAACGATAAAAATGCTTGATAATCAAAATCAGGAATGAATGTGCGGATAGGGTATTTGGAAGTTACTGGTTGTATTTCACTTAATGGCTTGCTCATTAAAAGATTTGACCAAAGCCTTTCCAGGTTTAGTGATGCAGCAATCGCCTTTGCATCTGGGAGATCACCATGTGACCAGATTCGAGTTTTATCACCGCATACCTTGATCGCCTCTTTTAAAATAGAAGAACCCAAACCTTTGCTTCGATGGTTTGGATGGACAACAGCTTCAACACTGGGGCCTGCAACTCTATCAGTTGTATCAAGGTGGGCATAGGCGATTACTTGATTGTTTTCTTCAATTACTAGGTGTGAATCTGATTTATCACCACCATGGCGAAGGTGAAGTAATACATGCTCTGCGATGGGAGGAGTGCCATCAAAATCATGGGCAGCCTTAATCAAAGCCAAAACACCTTCTTGTTGTGATTTAGATAGGTGATTTAAGTGTTGCAAGAGGTATTAATTAATATCAGCTGTTGTTTGATTATTTTGTACTGAAAAGCGATAGCCAACATTACGCACCGTTCCAATAATTGCCTCAAACTCTGGACCAAGCTTTGAACGTAGACGTCTGATATGAACATCAACAGTTCTAGTTCCACCAAAGTAGTCATATCCCCAGATCTCTTGGAGTAATTGAGATCTAGTAAAAACTCTGCCTGGATGTTGAGCTAGGTACTTTAGTAATTCAAACTCTTTAAAGGTTAAATCAAGTACACGTCCCTTAATTTTGGCTGTGTATGAGGACTCATCAATTATTACCTCACCACTTCTAATCTCACCAGCAGATGGATTACTTGCTAATTGCGCAATTGCAGATTGGCCAATCACAATCCGAATTCGCGCATCAACCTCTGCTGGGCCTGCCGTATCAAGAATTACATCATCAATTCCCCAATCCGCATTTATTGCAGATAGGCCACCTTCAGTTGTAATAACCATTATTGGCACATCCACCCCAGTTGAGGTAATTAACTTGGTAAATGATTTAGCAGATGGCAGATCTCGACGGGCGTCAATTAGTAGGCAATCAACTACCGGTGGTTCAACTAATACTGAGGCCTCAATAGGCAAGATCTTCACATCATGTTGCAGTAAGCCAAGGGAAGGCATCACATCAGCACTAGCACCGCTTGAGTTTGTCAGAAGAAGTAGGCGTGCCATAAGAGTGCAAGAATACCGCTATGGAAAGTTTGCTGCCACTTCTTTTACTTATCTCTATAACTTCAGTAATTGGGCTAACACTGCGGGCTAAAAAGGGTGTTATTAAAAAGGGGTCAAGATTGAAAATTTCAGAGCTTGAGTTTGGTGGAAAATATGGCAGCCGTCTTACCATTCTGCAGTTTTCTACCACCTTCTGCTCAGAGTGCCGAACTGCAAAGTCAATTGTTAAAGATGTAGTTAAGGATTCTAAAGACATCACCTATGTTGAAGTTGATGCTGAATCAAATCTTGATTTGGTTAGAAGAGTTGATATTCGCTCTACCCCAACCACTATATTTTTAGATAGCAAGGGGTTTGA
>Ga0214923_10007026_pt1 | contig 12399 bp, 11 predicted proteins | sample LL1510_MetaG_FD_177993 | JGI IMG/M metagenome (GOLD analysis project Ga0214923, IMG submission 177993) | Freshwater microbial communities from Lake Lanier, Atlanta, Georgia, United States - LL-1510 | ecosystem: Environmental > Aquatic > Freshwater > Lake | place: USA: Georgia | collected...
CAATTCTTGATTAAGATTTAAAAATAATTTTTCTCTAGTAATTTCGCTTGCCAAAAAGCGATGTGGGGCGGTGGTAATTTCGCCGTCATTATAAATAAAATCTGGATGATTGCATTGTTGCAGTAAGAAAGTTTTGAGAGTGTCGATACCATCGTTTTGAGTTGCAGAGATGGTAAAAATAGTATTAAAATCGAGTTGTTGCAAATTAGCAATTATTGCAAGTAGATCTGATTTTTTGACCAAATCAATTTTGTTAAGAATAACGGTAATTGGTAGATGCTCTTTTTTGAGATCGTTGATAATTTGTTTATTTTCGTTATTGACCCCAATTGTAGAATCAATAACTAAACAAATATGATCCGCTTCTCGTAACGATTGCCAAGCGGTTTTGGCTATTACTCGCTCTAAAATTTTATTTGCTCGCGGAATAAAAATACCGGGAGTGTCTATGATTATTAATTGCCGATCGCTCTCACTAATTATTGCTTTTAAAGCGGTGCGAGTTGTTTGCACTTTTGGCGAGACTATTGCTAGTTTACAACCAGATAAGGCATTGGTAAGAGTTGATTTGCCAGCATTAGGCGAGCCAACTATTGCAACAATACCATGTTTTTTGTTAATAGCGAGCATTAGAGCGGTAAATTATCGTGCTTTTTCCAAGGTTTTTGCACTTTTTTATTTTTGAGTATTTGCAAAGAAAGGCAAATATATTTGCGAGTATTTTGTGGGCGAATTACTTCGTCAAGAAAACCTCTAGATGCTGCCACAAAAGGTGAAGCAAATTTTTGGCGATATTCTTCGGTTCTTTTTGCTTTAGCTTGTGGATCTTTAGCATCTTCGCGAAATATAATTTCAACCGCTCCTTCTGGACCCATTACCGCTATTTCGGCATTTGCCCAAGCATAATTGACATCGCCTTTTAGATGCTTGGAGTTCATGACGATATAGGCTCCGCCATATGCTTTGCGGGTTATGATGGTGATTTTTGGCACCGTGGCTTCGCCATAAGCATATAATAGTTTTGCCCCATGCTTAATGATGCCGTTATGCTCTTGATCGGTTCCTGGTAAAAAACCGGGAACATCAACAAAAGTTACGAGAGGAATATTAAAGGCATCGCAAAAACGAATAAAACGAGCAGCCTTTTCGCTTGCTTTGATATCTAAACAGCCCGCAAGTTGCATAGGTTGATTAGCAACGATACCGATAGTTTGTCCTTCCATTCTGCCAAAACCGATAATAATGTTTTTAGCATAATTTGGTTGAACCTCTAAAAAATTCCCTTCATCGACTATTTTTTCGATAAGTTCCTTCATGTTGTATGGTTGATTGGGATTTTCTGGAACTAGGGTATTGAGTGAAACATCTATGCGATCTGGATTATCGTTTACAGGGACGGATGGAACTTTTTGAGTATTAGAAAGTGGCAGAAAATTTATTAATCTTCTGGTTTGTAGAATAGCTTCGATATCGCTCTTGAAAGAAAAATGAGCAACACCACTTTTAAGAGAGTGAACCGATGCTCCACCTAAATCTTCTTGGCTTACGGTTTCGTGAGTTACTGTTTTGACAACATCGGGGCCAGTAACGAACATATGCGAAGAATTTTCGACCATCACAATAAAATCAGTAAGGGCAGGAGAGTAGACGGCTCCGCCAGCACACGGCCCCATAATTAGGGAAATTTGTGGAACAACTCCGCTAGCATCTATGTTTCGTTGAAATATTTCCCCGTAACCAGCTAAAGAGTCTACTCCTTCTTGAATACGAGCTCCGCCAGAATCGTTGATACCGATAACGGGAGCTCCGATTTGCATAGCTTTATCGAGAATATTGCATATTTTTTTGGCATGAGCTTCGCCCAAAGACCCACCCATAACAGTAAAATCTTGACTATAAACAAATACTAGTCGACCATTGATAGTTCCGTGGCCGGTAACTACACCATCGCTAGGATGTTTTTTATCATCCATATTGAAATCAATACAACGATGCTCGACATATAGGCCGTATTCTTCGAACGAGTTAGGATCGAGCAATACTTCTATTCGTTCGCGAGCAGTGAGTTTGCCTTTGGAATGTTGAATATCTATTCTTTTTTGCCCGCCGCCAATAATTGCCTCTTCTCTTTTAGCGGTAAGTTGAGCCGTGTTGTTTGTGGAACTCATAGTTATTTATTTATTTTTGCAATTATAGTTTCGCCACCAATCATTGTTTGGCCTAGTAAAGCTTTTATTTCGATATCTTCTGGCAAATACATATCGATGCGACTGCCGAATCTGATTATGCCGTATCTTTGGCCAGCAATAACTTCTTGACCTTCTTTTAGATCGGATACTATGCGACGAGCCACTAAACCAGCCACTTGCACAAAAATTATTTCGTGTCCAGATGGAGTTTTTAGCACTGCGGAATTTCTTTCGTTGTCTATGCTAGCTTCTTCGGCATTGGCACTGTAAAATTTACCTGGTTTGTAGCTTACTTTGGTGATTAGGCCAGAAAACGGAACTCTATTAACATGGACATTAAAAACATTAAGAAAAATGCTGATTTTATTAAATTTTTGATTGCCATAACCAAGATCTTGCGGAGCTTCTGACCCGTATTCGACCCTAGTTATAATGCCATCTGCTGGACTAATGATAACATTATCGTCAATCGGTATAATTCTGTCGGGATCGCGAAAGAAAAATATGCACCAAGCGGTAAGAACAATACCAATCAAACCAATAGTATTGCTAAACATTGCCAATAATGCTGTTGCTATAGCAAAAATAATGATAAATTTGTAGCCTTCTTTATGAATAGGGAAAGATACTAGCTTTAAAGCACTAAGAAAATCGTTCATTGTTTAGAAATTAAGGTTATTATTGATGTCGTACCAAATGTTATCAACTTCTTTGGCATCTATTTTTCGTTCGGTTATTTGGCAAGACTGTAAAACTATATCTATTACTTTATCTTCAACTATTGAGCCCACTATTTGGTTTTGCATATCTTGATTTTTTGAGATTTCTTCCATTATGCCTTCGAACTCTTTTTGAGAGAAGAAGGCGGTGATTTGCATTACTTTTTCTCTAAAATCTTTTTCTTCGATTTTTATTTTGTTTGATTCGGATATTTGATTAATTACTATTCCAGAGCGAACCATTCTTTTAGCTAATTTATCTTTTTGATCTGGGGTTAGATTGCTTAAATTAGGTTGATTATTAATGACATTCATTTGGGTTTCTATTAATGATTTTGGTAAATCAATCTTAAACATTGTATCGATTTGATCAAATAGATTTTTTTTGTTAATATTTTTAAGAGTGGTATTGTAGCCATTTATCATTTTTGTGCGAGTCTGTGATTTTAGGTCATCAAGGTTTTTGGCGGTAGTGTTTTTAGCAATAAATTCGTCGCTGAATTCTTGATTTTCGTAGCAATAAATTTCTTTTATTGAAACTTGGAATTGCCCAGTTTTGCTGATATATTTAGGTCGGAAGTAATCTGCAGGAAAGTGCACTGTTACAGAGATTTGATCGCCTTGTTTGCTACCAACGATTTGATCTTCAAAGGTATCTACCAAAGTTTTTGAGCCTAGCTCTATTTTTTGATTTGCATACAAACCTTGCTCGAATTGCTCGCCGTCTACAGTGCCAATATAATCAATAACAACGATATCGCCAATTTTTGCTTGGTAATCTGGTTGTTGTTTTTGTTGATTTAAAAATGATTTTAGTTCTTTTTTGACAAAGCTATCAACAACTTCGTCGTTGAGGATTAGTTCGTATTTTTCGAGCGAAAATTGAGAAAGATCTATTTCGCCAACATCTGGCATTAATTCGAAGCTAATTTTTGCCTCGATATCTTCGTTTTGCTTGGCTTTTTCGACATACATTTTGGGATAAGATGCTGGCTTTAGCTTATAGTCGTCTATGATTTTGTTGGAAGTTTTTTCTAGAATAGATTGCAATTCTTTTTCTAGGTAAAAATCAGCATTTTTCTCTTTGATAATGCTTAAAGGAACTTGACCCTTGCGAAATCCGTTCATAGAAAAGTTTTCTTGATCTTTTTCGGCTCTTTTGTTGATTTTTTGTTCAAGCAATGGCCAAGAGACAACGATTTGAAACTTTCTTTCGAGATCTTGGTTGTATACTTCGGTAATTGATATAGTCATTTTAATGTTATAAAAAAGTTAATATTAATAGATTTATGCTAATTGATATTTACAATAAATCAAGATGTTTTTAAGAAAAATTTTGTTTAAATTTAATAAGAGATATGCAGGCATCAACAGCCATAGCTCCCTTATTTAGTTGCTTTGGATCTGCTCTAACTATTGCTTGCTCTTCGTTTTCGGTAGTCAAGATGCCATTACCTATGGCTAGTTGATGTTAAGTGCTAATTTGGTTAATCCGTAAGCACTTTGGTTACAGACTATATCGTAATGCGAAGTTTCGCCCCTTATAACACAACCAAGAGCAACATAGCCAGAGTAGATTTTGTGCTTTTCGGCAATAGCAATAGCTGTTGGTATTTCTAGAGCTCCTGGAACGGTGATAAAATTATATTGATAACCGCATTTTTGTAATCTTTTTGTTGCTCCATCAAAAAGCAGATCGCTGATATTTTGGTAAAAATTTGCCAAAACAATTAGTATTTTCATTTGCTTTATTTTTTAAAGTGTTGTAATTTTACTTTATTATAATCTTATTGAGGTAAAATATTTATGTCAAGTTTTTTTAATATTTTTATAACTTTATTAATGTCGTGGTTGATGTTTTTATCTTTTGATTTTGCTAATCTAAGTCGCGATTGGTTAATTATATTTTTGGCTTTTGGTTTGTTATTGTGTGTATCGATCGCTATTTTTTTTGCTAAATCAGAATCTGATAACGGTCTTTATTTTAGCTATAATTTTTACCGCCATTTCATCGATATTTATATTAGTAGTTTTTTAGGATCAATGTTGGTTATATTCGCTTTGGCGACTAAACCACATAAACTTATCGCTCAAGAAAAAAATATTGACATAACAAATATTGTTGATAATGATTTGATTTTATCTATCAGCCTAAATTGCTTACCAGCGGTTTTGTGTTTGCAGTGCAACAAGCGACAAGTTAAAATTAATTGCCTTGATTTTAAATATTTTTCTTGGCAAAATGTTATGGCTGTATTTCGTAGCCTAAAAAATATCGACGATAGTCAATTGATATAAAACACCAAAAACCATGAAAAATAACATTAAAGATCAAATAGATTTGTTGCAACAGCAAATAATTAAACACAATATTGCTTACTATGAACAAGATCAGCCAATAATAAGCGATGCTCAATACGACGAGCTAAAAAAAGAGCTAGATCAATATCGTCAAGATTTTCCTCAATATTTTGCTAATTATATCGATGGTGTTGGTTCTGCTCCACTCAATATTTTTGGCAAAATAAAGCATAGCAAGCCAATGCTGTCTTTAGCAAATGCATTTAGCGATCAAGATATTGATGATTTTTTTGATCGCACCAAAAGATACCTTGGTTTAAGCGATAATATTCCTGCATTTTGTGAAGTAAAAATAGACGGCTTGTCTTTTGCTGCCTACTATGAAAATGGTCTACTTAAATACGGAGCGACTCGTGGTGATGGCTTTGAAGGTGAAGATGTTACTAAAAATTTAATGACTATCAAAAATTTTCCTCATCGCCTTGCCATAGTTAATCCTCCTAAATTTATAGAGGTTAGAGGCGAAATCTATATGAGTAAAGCAGATTTTCTTGCATTAAATCAGCAACAACTCGATAATAATGCTAAAATTTTCGCCAATCCTCGTAATGCCGCCGCTGGCTCGTTGCGACAACTAGATGCCGAAATAACTGCCAGTCGCAATCTTAGTTATTTTATTTATTCTCTTGGTATTTGTTCTGATGATTTTGTTTGTCAATCTCAACAGCATTTGCATAATTTTTTACAGCAGGTTGGTTTTTTTATTGAGCCAAATTCAAAACTTTGCAACAATGTCAGCGAAATATTGCAACACTATAAGCATATTGCCGATAATCGCTATAATTTAAATTACGATCTCGATGGTATGGTTTATAAAATCAACGACCTTTCTTTGCAAAATCGTCTTGGCTACATAGCTCGCAGTCCTCGCTGGGCAATAGCTCATAAGTTTGTTGCGATTCAGGCTAAAACTAAAATCATTGATATTACTACTCAAGTTGGCAGGACGGGAGCAATAACTCCTGTAGCAATATTGCAACCAATAAATATTGGCGGAGTTTTGGTAAGCAGAGCTACTCTGCATAATCAAGACGAAATCAATCGCAAAAATATAGGCATCGGCAGTGTAGTTACAATACAGCGAGCTGGAGATGTTATCCCGCAGGTTGTCGAGGCAAATAATGATTCGCAAATACAGCCTTTTGTTTTGCCTCAATTCTGCCCTTGTTGTCAATCTCCAACTAGCAAAAACGAAGAAGATGCTGTGTTGCGATGCACTAATGGCTTATCTTGCCCTGCTCAAATGATCGAATCACTCAAGCATTTTGTAAGCAAAGATGCTTTCAATATAGTTGGCTTAGGTAAAAAAAGAATAGAGCAGTTTTTTTATGAGGGCAAAATAACTTGTTTTGCCGATATATTTTTGTTAGAACAAAAATTTGCTATCCAAATACAACAACAAGAGGGCTGGAACAAAAAATCAGCAGAAAATTTATTTTTAGCAATAAAGCATAGTAAAAATATTTCTTTAGAAAAGTTTATTTATGCCATAGGAATTCGTCATGTTGGTGAGGCGACGGCCAAAGCATTAGCCAGTTATTTTGTTAGTTTTCGCAATCTTTATCATTTTTTTGATAATAACAATGCAGATTCTCCTGATTACAGAAATTTTATTGCTTTAGATGGAATTGGTATTAAAATAGCTGGAGCTATAGCCGAATATTTTGCTTGCAACAAAAAAGTTGTTTATGATTTATCTTTATTGCTAAATATCAGCGACTACCAAAATTCTCACAAAAACAGCAGTTTAACTGGCAAATCGATTGTTTTTACTGGCAGTTTAAGCAAAACAACTCGACTAGAAGCTAAAAACATTGCCGAAAATTTAGGTATGAAGGTATTAGCTAGTATTTCAACAAAAACAGATTACTTAGTTTATGGTCTTGATGCTGGCAGTAAACTAAATAAAGCTAAAGAGTTAAATATTAATCTGCTTAACGAAGATCAATGGCAAGAATTAATCAAAAACAATCAACCATGAATTTTTTTATAAAAATTACCATTGCAATAATAAAAACATATCAATTAGCATTGTCGCCAATTTTTGGCAAAGATAAATGTCGCTTTATTCCAACTTGCTCTTGCTATGCAATTACCGCAATCGAAAAAAAGGGCATTGTTAAAGGCTTGTTATTGGCTTTTTATCGCATAATTCGTTGCAATCCATTTAATACCAAAACAATATATGATCCGCTTGATTAAACTTTTTTGCATTCTTTTTTTTATTAATGTTGCTGCCTTGGCTCAAATTAATTCTGGCAACAACAATATTGGTTCCGATCTCGAATCTTTAGGGCTTGATAATGTTGCAAATGAGCCAATAAAAACAGATCAAAAAATCAATCAACAACCAAGCAAAGAAAATAACAAAAAAACTAAACAACCAATCAAGTCAGCAATAAAAAATAACAAAGCAACATTTGTCAATAAAAAAAATTCTAAGCTAATCAAGCCAAAAAAAAATAAGCTAAAAGAATCTGAAAATGCAGTGCAAAATATTGATAACCAACAACAAGATTATCAAGAACAGAAAATGACCAAACAAGATTTGCAAGAACTAGACGAGTTGCGAAAAATTTATATTTCCAATATTTATTCAAGTGAACAACAGCAACAAATAATTCCTCACAAAAAAAACTTCGATAACTACATGACCGAAGAGCTGCCGCCGATTCCCATTTTAAATCGCAGTAGATCGGCAGATAATATGCACATTCCTTTTGTAACCACTCCAAAAGAAAATATCGAAATAATGTTTCAGGCAATAAAATTGCGAGATATTAGTTTTTTTAACGAAATATTTAAGTATGTGCAAAATCCAAATATTACAAATGAGCAAGGCGATACTGTGCTTACTGCAGCAATAATCTCTGGAGATTATTCAATAATTGCTTCTGTTTTAGCGAAAGGGGCGGATCCTAATATGCCAAATCGGCTCGGTTATAATCCTGTAACTATTGCAATCGAAATTAATAACTTTGAGATTCTTTACTTGTTGGCAAAAAATAAGGCAGATCTATTATATCGCGACGCCTTTAATCGTACTTACTTGATGCAGGCGGCGAGAGTAGGCTCTTTATCTGCTGTTGATTTGTTGTTAAGGGTAGGTGTTGATATCAATGCTACCGATAATGATGGCTTTACAGCACTGGCAATTGCCAAAAAATATAGGCAAGATCTAGTGGTTCAGTATTTAATTAAAAATAATGCTAAAATATAGATTGCATTATCAATAATAATACTTTAACATAAAATCATCTTTATCATTATATTAATTTAATCATATTTTCATGTCAAAAGAAGATTTACTAACCATGAACGGCATTGTAATCGAGGTTCTGCCAGATACTATTTTTCGAGTCGAGCTAGAAAATGGCCATAAAATTATCGCTCATGCTTCAGGCAAAATTCGTAAAAATAAAATCAGAATACTCAAAGGCGACAAGGTTGAAGTCGAAATGACAACCTATGATTTAAACAAAGGCAGAATAGTTCGCCGTAATACCTAGGTACATGAAAAATCTTCTCATCGTCGAATCTCCAGCCAAAGCAAAAACAATCGGCAAATATCTTGGCAAAGATTATCAAGTTGTTGCTTCTTTTGGTCATATTCGCGATTTGCCTAGTAAAGACGGCTCCGTAGATCCTAATCAAGATTTTGCTATGCACTACCAAATATCGGCCAAGGCAAGTAAAAATGTGCAAGAAATTATTAGCAAAGCCAAGTTGGCACAAAAAATAATTCTTGCCCCCGATCCAGATCGCGAAGGAGAATCAATCGCTTGGCATATTCTTGAAGTTCTTAAACAAAAAAAAGCTATCACCGCTCAAACAGCGATTGAAAGAGTGGTATTTAATGCCATAACCAAAAACTCTGTGCTTGATGCTATCAAGCAACCTCGCCAAATCGATCTAAATTTGGTCAATGCTCAACAAGCAAGAAGGGCTCTTGATTATTTAGTTGGCTTCAATCTATCTCCCGTATTGTGGCGAAAATTACCAGGTAGTAAATCTGCTGGTAGAGTGCAGTCTGTTGCTTTGCGATTAATCTGCGATCGCGAGCAAGAAATAGATAATTTTCAAACACAAGAATATTGGAGCATAACTCTCAACCTAAAAACCATAGCTAATAAACAATTTACCGCTAATTTAATCGAATATGCTGGTAGTAAAATCGAAAAATTTTCCATAACCAGTAATGATCAAGCCCAAGCAATAACCAAAGAGCTTGAGGGTAAAAATTATATAGTTAATAGCATTGAAAAAAAGCAAAGCAAAAGAAGGCCAAATGCTCCTTTTACTACCTCTTCATTACAGCAAGAGGCTGCTCGCAAGCTTGGTTTTTCGGCAAGCAAAACAATGTTAATAGCCCAAAAATTATATGAAGGCATAGATGTTAACGGCAATTCTCTTGGTTTAATCACCTATATGAGAACAGATTCAATCCATATCATTCCTGAAGCAGTGAATCAAATTCGCACTGTAATCAACAAAGATTATGGTCAAGAGTATGCTCCAAAAACAGCAAATATTTTTAAAAGCAAAGTAAAGAATGCTCAAGAAGCTCACGAAGCCATTCGCCCTACAGATTTTTCACTCGATCCCGAAAAAATCAAAAACAATCTCGACAAAGATCAATTCTCTCTATATAATTTAATTTGGAAAAGAACCGTTGCTTCACAAATGTCTGATGCTGTTTTTGATCAAGTTGTCGTCGAAATAATCACTAATCCAGCATTAGCAAAGGCTAGGGCTGTTGGCTCTACCTTAAAATTTGATGGTTTTTATAAAATATATCGCGAAGATACAGACGATCAAAACAACGAAGAAGATGAGCAGAAATTGCCAAAAATACAAGAAAACGAACAACTAAATTTAGTCAACATCAATCCAGCTCAACATTTTACCGAGCCTCCTCCTCGCTATTCCGAGGCAAGTTTAGTCAAAAAAATGGAAGAATTAGGTATAGGTAGGCCATCAACTTATGCGGCAATTATTTCTGTTTTGCAAGATCGTGGCTATGTTATTCTCGAGAAAAAAAGATTTTTCCCCGAAGAAAGAGGAAGAATAGTTACTACTTTTCTTAAAGAATTTTTTGCTAAATATGTCGAATTTGATTATACCGCCAATCTCGAAGACGAGTTAGATGCTGTTTCAAATGGCAATTTAGAGTGGAAAAAATTCTTGCATAACTTTTGGTTATTTTTTTATGAAAACATCCAAAATGTGCAGGCGAAATCTTTTATTGAAGTTGGCGATATATTAAAAAGCAAATTAAGCGAACATATCTTTAAAAAAGATAGCAAAACTCAACAAATAATCAATGATTGCCCAAGTTGCAAAACTGGCAAACTCGATATCAAAATAGGCAAATTCGGTGGTTTTGTTGGTTGCTCTAATTATCCAGAATGCAAGCACATCAAGCCTTTATTTAGTAATAATGAAGATGTTGAAAATCCAAAAACTGTTGAGCCTAGATTACTAGGGCAATACAGCAAAACAAAGCAAGATATTTTACTAAAAAGCGGTCCTTATGGTTTTTATCTTGAGTTGCAAGGTGAAGATCAGCAAAAACAATCTGGTAAAGCCAGTAAAAGCAAAAAACAAGACAAGCCAAAAAGAGTGTCGCTACCCAAAAATCTCGATCCACAAAACATTGATTTAACAACCGCAACCGCCTTGCTCGATTTGCCAAGAGAGGTTGGTATCCATCCCGAAACAAAAGAAAAAATTATAGCTAATATTGGTCCTTATGGCCCGTATTTACTACATAATAAAAAATTTATTTCTCTAAAAGAAGATAGTGTTTTTGAGGTTGGCTTAAATAGAGCGGTTGATTTAATCGCTAATTATAAACCAAAAAATAAATGATCGATTTCGTTATCGTTTTGCTATTTTTTATTTTGGGCTTTGTTGCTCTAATCATAAACAAAATCAGCAAAGAAAATACTCTTGGCATAGCAGTTTTGTTGTGTTTATTGTTATTTTTATTGGCAATAAAAAATGATTATTCGCTAACTTTTGTCATCTTTCTTTTTGTTTATTGTATTGCAATTTTTTATGCATTCGCAATTAAGCAATATGCTGTCTTAAACAATATATTTTATAAAAAAAAATCATCGTTTTTTTTGACATCAATGCTTGCAATAGCATTGTCTTCTTTATTAATAACCCTTATTTCGTTTTCATGGCAAATGAAAAAAGAAATTTATGACAACAAAATTATCTATCAAGAAAAAATTAGTCAAAATCCCTTGCTATCAATTCAGCATCCTGTGCATAATGTAATCAATGATTTTTATCTAAAAGAGCAAAATAAAAATCATCACGAAAAATATCGCTATTTACAAAATAAACAATCTCCTCTACTAAAATCTAGTCTAGTTATTTTATTAATCTGTTTCGGCATCTTAATTCTTGCTTAATCCTGATTTTACTTTATGTAACTTGACGATATTCGCCTCGCCGTTCGCGAACAATTGGCTGAGCCGAGACTATTTCTCTAAGAGTTGGCGATGCTGCATTTTTACAAAACCATTTTTGCCAAGAGTCTTCACAACTTAATTCTGCCCATTCTGCCCATTTGTCTCGACCAATGCCTAATCTGCTTCCTGCTTCTGATTCCTCTTCGCCTTGATATGCTAAATATTGTGGAACAATGGTGGCTTCAAAGACTGCTGCAACACCTCTGCATAAAGTTTTTTGGCTATGGTCAGAAAATGATTCAGCCCAAGGCTTAAAAACATCTTCATAAAAATCTGATGTATGCTTACCAAAACCTTGCCAATTTATGAATAAATCTCTAGCTTTATTACTTAACATTCCCGCACAACCAAAGCCACTGTCTAAAAATGTTTTTGCAGTTTGGCAAGGACTATTTTCTCCAGCCCAGTTTGTGCTTAATAAAGACAAAGATTCTTTGCCGAAATCTGTTGCACATTGATTAATTTTATGTTTAGCTTTTGTTGCAAAATCAGCAATATATTCGCTGTATTTTTGCATAATTAAATCTAGAGATAAATTACCTAAATTTTTTGCAGAGTCAAAAATACATGCTGTGGGAGATGTTATAATCGCACCAACATCTTCCCAGTTCTTTGTGAATAAATCTCTAGCTTTATTACTTAACA
>Ga0214923_10007027_pt1 | contig 12397 bp, 20 predicted proteins | sample LL1510_MetaG_FD_177993 | JGI IMG/M metagenome (GOLD analysis project Ga0214923, IMG submission 177993) | Freshwater microbial communities from Lake Lanier, Atlanta, Georgia, United States - LL-1510 | ecosystem: Environmental > Aquatic > Freshwater > Lake | place: USA: Georgia | collected...
AATTTAAATAAAGTGGTTTATAACGACTTTAACCCACTAAATTATAATCTATTCAAGTGCGTTCAAAACCCAACTGAATTGTTAAGAGCAATCAATTCCATTGATTGTCAAAAACAAGGTGAGGATCTTACACCTGAAATATACAAACAACAATTTATCAGTTTTCAGGCTGAAATTTTTAATGAAGGTTTCAGCGTAGAACCTGGCGATTATGAGGTAGCAGCTAAATACGTTTATATTCTAACACAAGTTTTTAGTGGATCAAAACCTGAAACATCTAACTTTATTGACCTTAAAGGAAAATACAAATCAAAATATCTTACGTTTAGAGATAAGTTATCTAAACCTGATTGGGTGGATCATTTTTTAAAAATTACCGATGTTGAAAACATGGATTTCGCAGATGTGATCAATAAGTATGACTCACCATCGACTTACATTTATTTGGATCCACCATATTGGAAAACAGAAAACTACTACTCCAACCACGACTTTGATCGTCAAGACCATGAAAGATTAGCTAATGTATTACATGGAGTTAAAGGTAAGTTTTCATTATCCTATTATGACTTTGAACTTCTTCACGAATGGTTCCCCGAAGACCAATACACTTGGGTTAAAAAAGAGTTTGCAAAAGCCGCTTCCGCTAAGAAAGGTGAGAAACAAAACATGGGAGAAGAATTATTGATTATGAATTATTAATTTTTTAGTATTTATGAATATTTATTAATAAAAAAATTATTATGTCACTTAAATTTACTAGTCTATTACGAGATCTTATTGTTGAAAATGCAAGATTTCAAGCATTATCTAATAAGTATTTAAACCCAATAGGAAAAGGAAAAAAAGCTATTATGCCTTTTGAAACTTTATTTGCACTTATCGCAGCCGATCCAACAACAAAAGTTCCAAACGGAATGGACGTAAATAATGTTACTCCTGAACAAATGGAGCAGGTTAAAATTGGAAAATATGCTCAGTGGATATTACAAAACTTTGTAACACCTAAGTTACCAGAAGATCACCCACTTATGATTTCTGATCCACAATCAGGTCAATATAAAGCGGCATTAAAACGATTTCAAGAAATTTTCATTGAGGATTTGTATGGGATGACAACAAACCTTAAAAAATACGAAAGATTCAAAAAAAGATTACCAATAGAAGCAAGAAATATTAATAATTTAACACCTGCGCAACTATATGATTATGTTAAAGATTTTAGTTTAGAAAAAACTAGTGCAACCGCTGCTGAGAAAAAAGAAGCCTCTATTACATTTGCTCACCCTGGAGCTGACATCGTTTATAGAGGACAAGATTGGACGGTTGCTAAAATATCAAACACAGGGCCATTAGGAAAAGAAGCGGCTTGTTTCTACGGTGGATCACATAACGAAGCAAGAAGAGGAGAAACCAATTGGTGCACCTCATCACCAGGATATAATTGGTTTGAAAGATATATTGCTAAAGGACCTTTATATGTTGTAATTCCAAACACACCAACATCTTTTAAATCTTATGGAAAAGAAACTGGTGAAGTTTCAGGACTTCCAGCAAATCGTTATCAGTTCCACTTTCCTGATAATCAATTCATGGATGCTGATGACAGACAAATTAATTTGATTGAATTTTTAAATACAAACGAAGAAGGTCTAAAACAATTCTTCAAACCTGAGTTTATGAAGTCATTAGCAGGTGAGAAAGGTGAAAAAGTGGTTATTGATTATCCAGGTGATTCGGCGTCTAAGTTTATTGCACTTTATGGATTCGATGAGTTTTTTGCAACCTTACCTCAATCTTTACAAAGATTTACCTTTAAAAATACTTCAAAAGATAAACTATCACTTAATATTCCAAATGACATCGGTAGGTTCAAAAATCTAAGTGCAATTAACTTTGTTGGGTGTGTTGCTTCATTACCTGATGCAATATGTGGTTTACAAAATTTACAATATCTATCATTAGTTAATAATCCTGACTTACAAAAACTACCTGAATGTATTGGTGATATGCCAAACCTTATGGTTTTAAACTTAGGAGGATCTGATCCAAAAAGAGTTCTACCTGATTCTGTTTTCAGAAGAGCTGAAGAAGATGAGGACTTCAACTTATTTACACATAGTTAATATTAAATTAAATAAAAACATAACCCCCCTTCTTTCTTTTGATCGGGGGTTTTTTCTTTTATAAAGTATTTATCTTATATGAAAATCATTATAACCCAACATCAACTTGATTTAATTAACGAAACTTATAGAAGAGATCGTTTTGATGCAAAATACGAAGATGAATACCCAAAATATAAGAAGTTGTTTTTAAAGACCATTTCTAAAGATGTTAAAGGTTGGGGTGAAGCACACCACTCAATATATTTGATGAACGAAAACGGGGAACCTATATTTGTGTATAGAAAAGAATCAAAATCACTATATTATGATTATTCAGTAGATCGTGAAATGGAAGAATATATCCCTTTTCATATAATATCAAGACACTTGAAAAACGCAGTTTATGATTATTTTAAAGGACTTTTTCCTGATCTTGATATAAAAGAAGTTAATGGTGCTAATATTGGATAATTATGAAAGTAATAATTACAGAATCACAGAAAAAAAAACTATTGAATGATTTTATAAAATCACTCGTAGATGATACCTTAGATGAAAATGAACCTTCTTATGTTGATTATTATATTGTTATTTGGGATAAGACTGATGTTTGGAACATTGATAACGAGCCGTTTATTGAATATGATAAATCTGATGGTAGATTGTGGATATCAAAAAAATATTTAAACAACTTAGAATCTTGGTTCCCAATCAAAAAAGAAAAAGTGTTAGATATGATTAAAAACTCTTTTGAAAATAAATTTAATGTTGATGTAAAATATATCGAAGCGGGGTCATGAAAATAATAATATCTAATAAACAATATAGTCTTATTAAAGAATCTTACCGAAATAAAGGTATTAGTGCGGTTATTAAGTATTGGAAAAAAGAGTTAGAAAAAGGTAACAAAATTAGATTTGATAGAGATGAACTTGAATTTTGGGGTATAACCGAATTTACCGATAAGTTACATGCTCAAACAGAATTTCAAGAACTTGTAGGGGATGAGGCATTTGTTAAAAAATTTATAAATACATTAAAAAACAAGAAATTTTCAACAAAAGATTTTGGTGAAAGATTAGTTGGTGGTTATGATTTTGAGTGGGAAATCACTAATATGGAATATAGAGATTATGATTTTTTTCTATATGGAAAAACTCTACCTGGAGGTTCCGTAACACTTATGGAGGATGGAAGACATCTAACCTTAGATCAAGCTTTGGAGGATGAAGATATAGGTTGGGAAATCCAAGAAGAAATTAATGATGTTGTTCAAGATTGCATGAATGAAATAATTTTACCTGTTACAGGATATGATGTAACGGTTCCTTTGGTTACTATTTATTAGAAATGAAAATAATAATAACAGAATCACAATTAAAAACTATATCATTTCAAAATGCGGTTGATATGGCTTGGAAAGACATTGCTGATAACATAAAAGAAGAAGATTATTATGATGAAGGTGGATATGGAGATAACTACGAAGCAATCACAAAAATTGATGTGGTAACGGCATACAAGACTGATAATGTTGTTGAGTTAGGAATAATTATTTATATAGATACAATTTTTGACACATTTGATGTTGGTGACTATTTGTGGGACTTAAAATTAAATTTGGAAAACTATTTAGGGAAAAATAATTTCAAATTCAAATTACTTAATGTTATAAACGAAAATCCAAGAACAGATTGGTAATGAAAATAATAATTACAGAAAGCCAATATAGAATACTAACTGAATCTAAAACAGAAAGTATGCAAAATCTTATTGATATGGCTCTTTATGACATGAAAGAAAATTGTGAAAAAAATTTTGTAAATAATTATGCTTGTGAAGAATTAGAAATTTTAGAAAATGTTGAAGTTGTTTCAGTAGAAAAAGGAGAATCACAAGGAGTAGGAAATAATAAATTGAATTTTTTAATAATTGAAGTTGATGTATATTACAATAACATAAAAAGATTCGTTGATTTTGATAACTTTGTTTATCAATTACAATTTGAGGCAAGAAGTATTGCAGGAAAAAATATTATTATTAACCTAAAAAATACAATAAACACAAGAAAAGATTTTAATTGGTGATGAAAATAATAATTACAGAAAGTCAATTACAACTATTAAATGAAAAAAATATGTCTGAAATGACAGATGAAGAACTATATGATAGAGCTTTAAAATTAAAAAAAGTTGTAACTAAAAGACTTGAAAAAAAATTTAAAGATTTTGATTGGTTTGACAATTTGAACATACAAATTGATAAAAGTGATCACCCAATGATTCGAAATGTTCCTTGTTACCACATTATTTTAAAAACAAAAGTATCGGTGGAAGATCATAGTTTTCCTAATAAAAAAATAAGAAAAGAAATTTTAGACGAAATTGATGATATATTTCAAGAATTTTTTCCAAGAATAAATTTAGATACAAAATTTACTGGTGTTTGGAATGGATATTTACAAGATCCTGATGAATATGTTTTTTATATTTAAAACTATTTATACGCATGAAAATAATAATTACAGAAAAACAATATAATAGATTAACCGAAGAGAATCTTCAAAAGTTTTGTTATTCAGTATGGAATAGACAAAAAAAGATGGGCGAAGAACCTTATATTGATGATGTAATTTATGATATTACAGATATTAGAAAAAATACAAATGAAGATTTTCAAGTAATTAGACCACTTTGGTATAAATACAACGGTGGTTTTGATAACTTATTTAGAAAGTTAAAAAATGAAGTTAATGACAAAATATACGATCTTAAAGATGATTTTGGTAATCTTGATACAAGAATTGAGGTTATTGAAGTAAATCAGTTTGGTAGATTAGGAGAAGATTTTGGAGTTGATATATTTGTTAATGTTGATGATCAAGGAACTATGAATTTTAACATGTATGAAGAAGGAACTGATAGAGAAATAGAAGTAAATGATACAATTGAAGCGGCTTACTTCGAAGCACAAAGTAATTATGAGACTGGAGACTTACTTGCTTATTTAAGAAGTGAGGTTTATGACTTTTTTTACAAAAAATTAGAAAAATACGGTATTCCAATTGACGTGGATATTGATCTAAAACAATTTTAATGATATAATTATAATCACTATGGGACCAATTGAAAAAAAAATTATAGAGTTATCGAAAACAGAAGGACTTTCTGAAGAAACAAAGTTGGCTTTAACGATATTAAAAAATCAAGTTAAAGAAGATGAAAAAAGACTTATCAATGAAGCATATACAAAAGGATTCTATGATAAAGAAATGAATAAAAAACCAACTTGGAACTACTTTGATACTAAATACAACTCGTATTTTTCAAATACCACATTTGGCCAAATAAAATAATTTTCTTATTTTTGTGATATGGAAGATTTAAACAAACTCGAATTACCCGAAATCAAATTACTTTGTAAACAATACGACATTAGTCCTGTTGGAGATAAAAAGTCTTTAATTAAAAAACTTAAATACTATTTGGATCCTGTCGAAGATGTGTTAAACACGCATCCTGCAAGAAAACTACCAAAAAATAAAAAAATTGTTGGTGTTAAAGTCAATGATCAAGAAAGTACAAATAATGTTTTGAGAAAAAAAGGTCAATTTTTGTATTATTCTTTAGGTTATCAGTATTATATGGTGCCAGAATAAAAAACCTTGATATTTATTAAAAAAAACTTTATGAAAAAAAATTTGATAAATGAATTAAAAGAAATGAAGTATCTGTTTGGTTATGAAAGAGGTCGAGTAATTTCTGAACAAAAATCTTTAGTAGAAGATTTCATGGATTCTGATCCTGATGTTGCTGAACCTGAAACAAAACCTAAAACAAGACCAGGTACAAAACCAGATACAGACCGAGAAAAAAGACCATTCACACCTGGAAGACCTGATAGAGACCCAAGACATATACCTTATGAAGACCCCGATACTCACCCACAAGGATTTGATGATGATAATGAAATTGAATATGAGTTGGAGTTGTCTGATGATCCTGATGTTGCTGAACCTGAAACAAAACCTAAAACAAGACCAGGTACAAAACCAGATACAGACCGAGAAAAAAGACCATTCACACCTGGAAGACCTGATAGAGATCCAGGACGTTTACCATATGAAGACCCTGATACTCATCCCCAAGGAAGAAGTCGTCGAGGAAATGATTTGGAAAGTTTTGTTATGAAATATTTAAGAAATAGAGGTTAATTTTATGAAAAAAATATTATTTGAAAGACCGATTGGTGATTATTTACCTGACGAATTTAAAAGAAAGGCTAAAGAAGCGAGTAAGGCTATTTATGACGACCCAGAAAACCCTGCGCCGTCTAGTATGCAAGTTGCTTCATTAATGATGGGTATGCCATCTATGGAAAGAGGTAAAACACAACAATTACTTTCGATAGCTTTAAACAATTTTTATAAAATGTATCCTGACATCAAAAAATTAGTTGATGAAGGAAAAATTAGAATGGATGTTGCGTTAGGTGGTGGTAGTGGAGGAAGAATGAAACAACAATCCCCATCGTCTCAAGATGTTGAACAAGTAAGAAACATGGATCCCGATTTTGAAGACAGAATAAAACAAAGAAATTTTCAAATGGCTCGAGTTCAAGGAAATGCTTGGAGAAAAGGATTTGGTTCAATCAAAAACATGAAAGATGAAATAGATGCAATTAACCCTAATTTTTATGAAGTTTATGATAATTTTGTGAGAGGTGCTTCAAGATTTTATTGGGAAAATACCGAACAGTTAGAACGTATGGCATCATCAGGAGCAGGTAGAGTTGCTTATTGCGATGTTTACCCTGACAAAAAAGAAAAAGGTGTTTGGGTTTTCGAGGCAAGAGCACCCCATTTACCTTTATTAATGATGGAACTAATAAAAGGGGCTGAATATTACGATAGTTTGATGACATTACCAAAAAACAAAAAAAGTGGTGATGTTTTAATGTCTTTGACAGATACTCATAAACATGAAATTCAAAATATGAATTTTGGAAGACACTTAACGGCTAAAATTGAAGTTTTATTGGACATGTATGTTGATGGCTATGAACCAAGTTTAGAAAGAGATTTAGTTAGTGTGTTAGAAAGTATGGGTCCGGGAGTTTATAATCGTTTGATGGACGGAATTGTTAACGATGACCAAAAGGTTATAAATGAATTTATAAATTTATGTGAAGAAATACTTAAAACTTTTTAATTTTAAATAATGTCAAACATAGACTGCAAAATATACATAAGTCAACTTATTACTTTTTTTGAAAAAAATCCAAACGATCTTATGATACTAATAGGAGAGGTTCAAAAAGAAGAATTCTATAACGCTTTACAAAACCAATGTGAAAAAAATTCAAAAAGTGGTGATCATATAATAACTAAAGAACAGATGATTAATATTGTATTAAGTTTAAAAATTCCTGAAATAACGGAAGAAAGTGTTGAATCTTATATTCAGACCACAAAATGGGGTGATATTAATTTAAATTGATTGTTAGAATACAATTAATTTAACCACAGTCAGAAAACTGTGGTTTTTTTTTATAAAAAAATTTGGTATTTATTAAAAGTTATTTATCTTTGTAATGTGATTAACAAAAAACGAAATGAAAACAATAGAACTTACTATGAAAGAAATATGGGCGGCCACTAGACCTTCAATTCAGAAAAGTAAAAAATCGTATTCAAGAAAACAAAAACACAAAAACAAAGAAAATAATTAAAACTATGATATATACACCAGAATTAATCAAATCAGTTGCTCCGGCAGTATTTGCAACATCCCCATCATTAAAAATGACAAACAAGTATGAGTTTGTCCCAACACACGAGGTTATGGAAATGTTTGATCGTGAAGGTTGGCAACTTTCATCTGTAAAACAAACAGGTAGAGGAATTCATAACGTTCATGAATTAAAATATCGTAACGGACAACTACCCAAAGTTGGTGATACGGTTGTTGAAGCAATTATCCGTAACTCTCACGATGGATCAGCAACATTTTCAATGGGAGCAGGACTTTTCAGACTAGTATGTTCCAACGGACTCACAGTTCCCACATCAGTCGCTGAACGTTTTTCACTTCGTCACAATCATTTTTCTTTAGATGAGGTTAAAGGATTAGCAGAAGACTTTTCTAAAAAACTTCCAAAAATTGAAGCATCTGTTTCTCGAATGATGGAAAAAGAATTAAACGAAAAAGAAAAACTTCGTTTGATCAAAAAGGCGGTTGAGATTCGATGGGCTTTGGGTAGTGCACCTTCAGCACTTGACATTTCAGAACTTTTAACACCATTTCGACCTGAAGATGAAGGAAGTGATCTTTGGACCGTATTTAACGTAATTCAAGAGAAAATGATGAGAGGTGGATTTTCTTATCAAACACCAAAAGGTCGAACAACTAAACTACGAGGAATTAAAAGCATTCAAGCCTCACATAATCTAAATACCAAACTTTGGGAAGCCGCTGAAGAATTGGTCTTAAACTAAAAAACGGGGGTCACTGACCCCCATTTTGAATTATGGAAAAACCAAAACTATTTAAACACGAAGAAAGATTTTTAGACTTTATAACTGATCAAAGTAATGAATTATTTTCAATTTTTGAATTAACAGATGGGCATCAGTTATCACCTGAAATATTAATTGATAAAAATAAATTTGTTCCATACTTGATGGAAGGAAAACAATATTCTAATGGAGTGTCTTATTTAGACTCAATTTTTTTGTTTGATGAAAATGTTTATATATATTTATCTAAAATTGATCCAATTGTCTCTTCATTTTCTTGTAAGATTTATTATCCTATAAAAAAGAAAAAAGACGTTGAGTTTTTTATATTAAATTTAAAAAAATTAAAAAAAGATGGAAATTAATAATTTAGAACTACAAAAAAAAATTAATAGTGGTGAAAAATTAATTGTAGAATTTTGGGCAGAGTGGTGTGGACCATGTAGAATTATGAAACCAATTTTTGAAAAGGTTTCTCTTTCAAATCAATCTGACGTTAAAATGTATACTTTCAATATTGAAACAAATAAGGAAGTTGCCATAAGTTTAGGTATTAGAAGCATACCAACTGTAAAAATTTTTAATTCAGGTGAAGTTATTGAAACAAAAGTTGGTTTATTAAGTGAAAGTGAAATAAATAATCTTGTAAAAGAATTAATCAATGGATAAATTAGTAATTTTATACACCATGAAATCTTGTCCTTACTGTCATACTTTGAAAGAAATGTTGGACAAAGAAAATTTAATTTATGTTGATAGAGACATAAATGAACATTCAAAAGAATATGATTTATTTTGTGAAATTACAGGTAATGACTTTGTACCGGCATTTATGACAATAAATTCATATAATGATAACCCAACAACAAAACTATTTGCACCTGAAAGAGATTTTAATGAAATTGAAGAAGGTTTAGAAATTATAAAAAAATTTTATAAAGAATAAAATTTTTTTAAAAAATAATGATGTCTTTTAATTTATCTTGTACCAAATAAGGTTTATTAAAATTTTGAGATATTACATCTTCATAGAATATGTAATCATTAAATTTTTCATTAAATTTAATTAAATCAAAATCAAAAACATCAAGTATTAAATTTTTTATTGTTTTATCAGAAAAAATTGAGTTACATTTTATTTTTAAATCTATCTCATCATCATTTTTATTTTCTATCAAATTTATTATAATTTCTTTTGAACCTATTGTGTTGGATATTTGATTCAAAATATATAGATAATAATAATAAATTGATCTTCCTGTATTTAAACTATATCCAAATGGAAATTCAGATTTTACTGAAATTAATTCATTGTTTTTTTTCTTGTTTTCATAAACAATTTTATTTATTTTATAAGTTTCATAATTTTTTGATAAAATTTCTTGATTATATTTAATTATATCTATAAAATTAAAATTTTTATTTTCATAAATTGAAAGGTATTCGTCAAATAGTAAACAAAATTCATCTTGTATTGAATTTATATCTAAAACGTCTTTAGAAGAAGTAATACCATTTACAATAAAAAATGGACCAACATCAATTATTTCAATTATTGAGTTTTCTTTTTTATCAATTTTTGATAAAATAAAATCGGCAAATAAATTTACAACAATATTTTTTGTGTTTTTTTCTAATTTTCTCATATGTTTAATTTTTATAATTAATATGAGAATTAAATGAAACTATAAATAGTTAAATATAATCTTCAAACATTTCGTTAATGTATCTTCTTGTTCTGTCCCAATCAGGATAATCAGGTATTCTAATATCAATACATTCTAATTCACCATTATAAATCATACTATTAATAAGTGTTGTATATCCACCAAAATATTCTAAAAATGAATCACTATAAGTTCCACCTTTGTTATTTTCTAAAAATGTTTTTATATTTCCAATAAAATCTCTGATTTTAATATATTCGTCGTATTTGGTTTTTTCACCAACCTTTCTTGGAACTTCGTCAATACGACCCTCGAAGTATTCATTAAGACCTCCGTAAACAGCATCATAAACTTCATCTTCATATGCTGTATTTTCAGAGTTATAGTAGATACTTCTTAGTTCATCACCAATATCTTCTAAATCTTTTTTGAAAAGTTCATTTGATGCGTCACTATCTTTTAATAGGTCGTTTAAATCTTCAGGTCTTATTCTAAAATAACCTTCAGTTTCTTGTATTTCAGATAAATGTTCAAAAAAGTCTGAATCATAATCCTCTAATGATAATTCTTGATTTCCTATTTTTTTATAAATAACATCTTTAAGATGTGTTATATTAGAATCATTTAAAACATCTACTGTATCGTATGGCGTCATACTAGAATCATAATACCAATCGTGACCTATACCTTTTTCACTTAAAATTAGTTTTGCAACATATCTTGGGTCATTATCACTTCTTCTACTACCTTTACAAAAATATTCACTTAACTCTTCTCTATCTCTTAATCTTAGATAAAAACCACCATTTCTAATTTCAACATCGGTAATTAAATTTTTGACTATATAATAAACTGTGTCTTCGTAGTTGTCTTCTAAACCTTTTAAAAGTAATATATTTTTTAGTTCTTCAGGTGCATCATCATAACTAAGATTTTTTAAAACATTATTTTCATCTAAAAAATTAATGATTTCATCATCCCAATCACGATGGCCTATTTGACCTAAATCAATTTCATCTAAAAGACCATATTTTTTAACAAACTTAAAAAAAGTAATAAGGTCATTAAAATATGGCTCAATTTCATCTTCAAATTTACCATCATTAAATGAATCAACTAATTGTCTTGCTCTTTCTAAACTCATATTTTATAAATACTTAAACTCTATAGGATTATCCTTAAATAAAACTTTTGTATCGCTTAAAATTTCATAATTTCCTATTATATTTTTAAATATATATACGTCATCAACATCGTGAGACGCAAATATAAAATAATCTACAGGTTTTTCATCTATACCAATTATATTATATGAAGTAATCAAATAACCATCTTTTGTTTTTTCAAAGTTTGATAAAGGTTTTACTTGAAAATCGGCCTCTTTATTTGTTTCTTTTTTTTTCATTTTGATGTCAATACCTTTTCTGTCATTTGTAGAACCTGGTAAAGACCTTTTCAAAAGTTCCCAATCAGGAAGTTCTTTTAAAACTTTTGACAAATATTCGTGAGCCTTTCTCTCATTTAGCTCTCCGTTATAAAGAGAGGTTGCATTTAAATCTACCAAATTTCTAAGTATAGGACCTTCTTTGAAAATTTTATTTCTATTTCTTGACATCCATAAAATAAAATCTTTAATACTTTCTTCATTTTTCAATTCATTAGAAGTCTCAGCTCTCCATAGATTTACTAAATATTTTCTTACTTGTGGATTTGTGTCAAAATAATTTATTATTGACCAATCACCACCTTCTTTTTCATAGTCATCAAGTCCTTTTTGTTTCATTAAATCATAGACAGTGTATAAATTTACAAATCCACCACGACCTTTTGTTCCTTTACCCTTTTGATTTGACCAATTTGTATTTCCGTATATATCCTTTAATATAAAAAAAACTTTTTCTTTAAAAGCTTTAGTAAATTCAGGACTATTAATTGTAATTTTGTTTTGGTCTTTTTCGCCAAAATCTAAATCTAAATAGAGTTGTTCGCCCTCAAGTAGATTCATTAATTTTTTTATTCTTCTTATATCTTCGTGAAGGGAGTTCATTTAAATGATTTAATTTATAAATATCAAATAAAAAAAAAGGTGTCCAATAAGAACACCT
>Ga0214923_10007029_pt1 | contig 12396 bp, 6 predicted proteins | sample LL1510_MetaG_FD_177993 | JGI IMG/M metagenome (GOLD analysis project Ga0214923, IMG submission 177993) | Freshwater microbial communities from Lake Lanier, Atlanta, Georgia, United States - LL-1510 | ecosystem: Environmental > Aquatic > Freshwater > Lake | place: USA: Georgia | collected 2015-10-15
GTAGTCGAACACGAGCCCCTGCGGCCACGCGATCCGCGCGAGATAGAGCCAGATCGCCTTCGCCTGCGTGAGCAGGTAGAGCCAAGGGGAGGCCGAGTCGAGCCCGGCCGACGAACCCCGGCCGCCGAGCGCAGTCAGCATCAGGGCGATGCTCGGCCACGAGGCCGCCGCCGCGAGGTGCCACGGCCAGTGGCGGAACGCGCCCCGCCACGAGCCCGCGAGCAGCGCCCGGTCGATGAGCAGCGTGACCAGCGGAATCGCCACGCTCGTTTCCTTCGCCGTGCCTGCGAGGGTGGAGAGCAGGGCGACCAGCGGCAGGGCTCGCGTTGTGCGGCCGGCGTCGGCCGCGAGAATCCCCCGTGCACAGACGAGCACCGTCGCGAGGATCATGAACGCCCCGAGCGACTCGGCCCGCTGCACGACGTATGTCACCGCCCCGGTGCCCAGTGGATGGACAGCCCAGAGCAGCGCGGCACTGAACGCGATCTCTCCGGCCCGGTCGCGGATCATCGGCGGCACCGCCGGACGCGCGAGCAGCTCGCGGGCGAGGGCCATGAGCAGCAGGGCGTTGCCGCAGTGAATGAGAATGTTCACGACCCGAAATCCAAGCGGCGCGGTTCCCGTGATCGCGCGGTTGACCGCGAGCGAGAGATTGAGAAGCGGCCGGCCGTCGTGCGTGCGGCCCTCGCCATGCTCGTAGCAGAGCACTGGCCAGAGCGGCCAGAGCGAGCGGATCGAGCGGTTGGCGGGAATGCTGGGGTTGTCGTCCATGATGAATGGCGCGGCCAGCCCGCTCGCGTAGGCCAGCCAGACTGCGGCGACGAGCGTGGGCACGGCTGCGACCGCCCGCCACCGGGCCGAGTGAATCGCGGGGTTTTCGCGCGAAGAGACTGCCATGGCCCGAGAATATCAGCCGCCCCGCCGGCCGCTTTTGTGAGGAAACCATGAGGGCGCGGAAGTCCGTGGCGGGTCGTTTACACTTCAGGGTCGAGCGAATCAGGCTCATGGCATCGGCTTTGCCGACTCTGATTCGAACGGATCGCCCCCGCCTCCCCGCTGTTCACGGCCGACCCATGCCCCGCCTGCCAGCTGCGGTCGCGATCTCTCTTTCGGCCTGCCTCCTGCTCGCGCCGGCTGTGGCCGCCGATCCGGCCCCGGGCAAAGCCCTGGCGGGCGTCGAACGCGACGTGCGGGTGCAGCAATACCTCGAAAGCGCGCAGCGGAAGCGGGAGGCGGGCGACTTCGAACAGGCGCTCGGCGACCTCCGTGCAGCCAACGCCATCGTGAAGAAGACTCGCGGTGACGGCCACCCGGACCAATTGCCGCTCCTCGACATGGCCGCGGAGATCCTCGTCGAAAACGACAAGATGCAGGAGGCGGAGGGGCCGCTGCAGAAGGCAGTGGCCCTGCGGGAGGCGCTCGCCCGCGAAGGGCAGGCGAGCCAGGAGGTGCCGCTGGCGGCCTCGCTCCTCCTGCTCGGCAAGGTGCATGCCTCGCTCGGCAAATACGAGAGCGTGGTGGACATGCTCAAGAAGGCCGTCCGCATGCTCGACACGTCGCTCGGCCCCGAGCACGAGAAGACGTTTCAGGCCCGCCGCGAACTCGCCCGCTCCGCGGAGATCTTCGAAGAGACGCTCGGCCCCGAGCACCCCGCCACGCTCAAGGCGCTCGAGGAGCTCGACGCCGTGCAGGCGGCGCTCGGCGACTGGACCGAAGCCGCCGCCAACGCCCGGCGGATCATCGAGGTGAAGCGGGAAAAATTCGGCCCCGCGGCTCCCGAGACGCTCGCGGCGGTGATGAAGCTCACCGATCTGATCGCGCATGGCGGCGCCGCCGCCGAAGCGATCACGCTCCAGGCCGACGCGATCGCCGCCGCTGAAGCGGGCGACGCCCCGCCGGCCGTGCTCGTGCCGTCGCTGCGGCATCTGGCGGCGCTGCACCTGGCCAACGAGGACTACTCGCCGGCCATCGCCGCCTACACGCAGGCCCGCGATCTCGCCGCGGCCCATCTCGGCGCCGACGGCGCCGAGCCGCTCATCGACCGGCTGCATCTCGTGGACGTGGCCCAGAAGCGCGGCGACGACGACCCGTGGGATGCGGGCTTCGAGGCGATCGTCGCCCGTCTGCGGGAGCTCGCCGGCCAGGGCGATCCGCGGGCGGCCGAGGGACTCAGGCTCGCGGCCAACGCCCTGCTCGCCGCCGACTCCTTCGACCGGGCGAGCGAACTCTACCGCGAGGCGCTCGCGCTCGACGAGCGGCTGCTCGGGCCCACCCATGTGGACGTGGCCGCCGACCAGACCGGCCTGGGCCGCTGCCTCGTGGGCAACGGCGACACGAAGGCGGCCGAGGCGCTCCTGCGGACGGCGCTCCAGACGATGCAGCGGGAGCATGGGCCGGCGCACGCGGCCACGCTCGAGGTGCTCGCGCGGGTCGCGGAGTGTGCCGTGCGGGCGGGCGACGCCAAGATCGCCGAACAGACGGTGACGCAGATCCTCGAGCGGCGGGTGCCGCGGCAGGGCGCGCACGCCGAGGAGGAATTCTGCCGGCTGGTGGACGGTGCGGCCGCGCTCTGCGAGAAGTCCGGCGACACCGGCAAGGGAGGAACGCTCCGCGACCGGCTCGTCACGATCCGGCGGTCGCAGTTTGGCGAGTCGCACGAGCATGTCGCCGACGTGCTCGTGACCATGGCCAACGCCCGCCAGGCGGCCCGCGACTATGCCGCGGCCACGGCGATGTATGAGGCGGGGATCACGATCTACGAAGCGGCGGTGGGCCCTGAGCACCCCGACATCGCCGCGGCCCTCCTGCCGCTCTCCCGCGCCTACCGCGCGGCGGGAAAGAACGAGGATGCCGAGCAGGCCCTGCGGCGGGCGCTCGGGATCTGGGAGGCGACCGTGGGCCCGGACCACGAGGTGACGCTCGCGACCGTGAAGCCGCTGGCGCTGGTGCTTCTCGCGCTCGAGCGAGGTGCGGAGGCGATCCCGCTCATGGAGCGGCTCCTGGACCGACTCGACGCCGATCCGAACGCCGACGACGCCGAGAAAGTCAAGCTGCTCACGAAGCTCGCCGAGGTGCGGGAGTCGATCGGGGAGGTCGACGCGGCCAGCGGCGACCTGCAGCGGGCGATCGAGATCGAGGTGCGGATGGCCGACAGCGGCCAGGCCGGGTCGGCGACCGATCTGGCCGACATCGCCAAGCTTCAGCAACTTCTCGGCGACGACGAGGCCGCCGCCACGAATCTGGCCCGGGCCCGCGAGATGGCGGCCAAACTCCCCGACGCCCAGGATCAGATCGCGAAGATCGAGGCCACGGCCAAGCCCGCCCGCAAGCCGGCGGCGGCCGCCGCCGCCGCGGCCGCCGACAAGCCGGCCCCGCCGCCGCCGGTGTCGGCCGCTGCGGTGATCGCCGCAGCCCGGAGCAAGTATCGGCTCGGCAAGCGGAGCGAGGCCCGCAGCCTGCTGGAGAAGGCGCTCGGCGACCCCCGGGGAGGGCCGGGCCTTGATCTCGACCGCGCCGACCTGCTCGTGACCCTCGCCGACATGCGGCAGCGAACGACCGACTACGACACGGCGGCCCTGCTCTGCGAAGAGGCCCAGAAAATCGCCATCGAGCGCGGCGGCTCCGGTTCACCGCGGGCGCTCGGCATCGCCCTGCGGCTGCTCGGCATCCGCCAGGCCCAGGGGCAGGAGAAGGTGGCGACGAGCCTCGTGGACGACGTCGAGAAGGGTGCGAAACAGGTCTTCGCCGGTGGGCCGTCGGCCGAGGCGATGGACGAACTGCGCGAGGCGGTGCGGCGGGCCGAGGCCGTGTCAATGGCCGCGGGCGACCGCAAGAGCGCCCGCCGGCTCGTGGAGATCGGGATCGCGCTGGCCGGCCGGCCCGATCGCCGGGCGACGCTCGCCGCGGTCGACACGCTCGCGGTGCTCCTGGCCAGCGGCAAGTCGTCGTCCGCCACCGCCCTCCGCGCGCGGCTCCTCGATGCGGAGATGCTCAACGCCCGCCGCGACGATCCGCTCTCGGCGCGATTCCTCTATCATCGGGGCCTCGCCGCCGAACAGGCTGGGGATCTCGCGGCCGCCGAGCGGGATATTCGCCAGGCCCTGGTGATCGACGAGGAGACGCAGGGCCGCGATCACCCACTCGTGGCCGTGGATCTCCTCCGGCTCGCGGCGGTGCGGGAGCAGGCCGGAGACGGCGCCGGTGCGACCGAAGCCCGCGGCCGCGCCGTGACGATCGCCGAGCAGGCCGGACGCGCGGTCACCGTCGACGGACTGGCCGACCTGCGCACGCTCGCCGCGGCGCTCGGTGCCGCCGGCGAGACCGACGCCGCCACGAAACTCCTCCGGGCCGCGGTCGATGCCCGGTTGAAAAGCGACGGTGCGAAGTCGATCGACGTCGCCCGGCTGCTCGCCGACTCGGCCGACGTCTTCAGGCGGCGCGGCAACGCCACGCGGGCCTCGGAACTCCTCGGCGAGGCCGTGGCCATCGCCGACGCGGTGGTCGGAGCCGGCCATCACGAAACCCTCGCTTTGGCGGCAAAACTCGAACAGTTGAAGCGGTTTGGGGCCACCGACCAGTTCGCCACGCGGACGTCGGTGCCGCTGGCCGCCGCGGACGCGGCGCGGGCGGCCGACGTGGCGCCGCAAGCCGCCACTGCAACGGAGCCGTCCCCGGAGCCGGTTGCCACCGCTCCGGTCGGCATCGCCGCGCCGCGCGATCCCGAGATCGATGCGACGCTCGCGGCGATCGCCGCCGACGCAGCGGCGGGGCGACTGCCCGCCGCGTTGCAGAAGTACAAGGATCTCGGCCAGCAGGTGTGGAAGGCGCATGGCGCGGATGATCCACGGGTGGCGGAGGTGGCCGTGCCCTATGTCCGCCTCCTCGTCGAATGTGGCGACCTCGAGAAGGCCCGGTCGCTCGCCGACCGCGCGGTCGCCGTGCGCAGTCAGCGGCTCGGGCCCGGCCATCCCGCGACCGCTGAAGCCCTGCTCGCCGCCGTGGCGGTGCAGGTCGCTGCCGGCGAGATCGGCGAGGCCTGGGCAGGGTATGGCCGGGCGCGTTCGATTCTTTCAGGCGCCGACGCCGGTCGCGATCGCGACCGTGGCGAGCGGGCCCTCATCGAGGCGGCCTGTCACCTTGGCGACCTGCCCACGGCGATCAGCGAGGCCGAGCGGTTTCTCGTGGGACGGTCGATCGAGGCGGGGCAGGACGATACCACGGCGGTGCGGGCGCACCTCTGCGAGGCCCTGCTCGCCGGCGGCGCGGCCGAGCAGGCGGTGGCGACCGCCCGCAGCCTCGTGCCGGAGCAGGCGGCCGATCGGCCTGCGGATGCCGGAGCCGTGCCGGCGCTCGCGCTCCTCGCCCGCGCCGAGCAGGCCGCGGGGCTGACCGAATGGAGCGGCACCGCCGCCGCTGCCGCGGCGGCGCTCGGAGCGGCGCTCGACGCCGCCTCCGCCGAACATTTTCCTCCGGGCCTGATCCGGGCCGGCCGCGAACTGGCCCTGCTGCGGGCCCGTGGCGGGGACGTGGCGGGGGCCGTGACTCTGGCCGAACAGGTCGCGGCGGCCGCGGCGCGGGCGCTCCCCGAGCGGCACCGCGAGCGGCTCGTGGCCGAACGGGCGCTCGCCGAGCTGATGGTCGAGTCGGGCAGCGCGGACCGGGCCGCGCCGCTGCTCGAAGCGGCCCGCGGGCAGGCGATCGACCCCGGCGTGCGGGAAGCGGTGCTGCGGCACTTCGCCACCGCCCTCACGCTGCCGCTGTAACTCCGCGCCCGCAAGGCAGCGGCCGGGGCTGCCGGATGCCGGCTGGAGTGGACCCTCCATGCGGCAGGTCGCGTGCCATCCTACTTTTCCACAGGTTTGGCCGGCGTCGCTGGCGGGGCCTTCGGATTCGACTTCTTGGCATCCCCCTTGCTCAGCGCGGAGAGGGCTTTGCGGGCGGCGGCGTCGGCGGCGTCGCTCGCGGCGAGCACCTGCGTGCTCTTCTGCTCCTGCGTGCGGGACCCGGCGATGAGGTCGGCGAGGAGGGCGTGCAACGGCGAGGCCGGATCGTATTGCGAGTCTTCCGCCTCGAGCAGTTGCTTGGCTGCCTGCAAGGAATCGACCGCCCGCTTCGCCGTCTGCTTGGAGGTGAGCGAATCCTTGACATCGAAGGCCGCCTTCGACTCGCGCAGGGCGAGCTCCGCCGAGAGCATCAGCGGCAGGGCGATGTCGGGGTGATTCTCGAGGCCGGCAGATTCCAGGTCGGCAAGGCCGGCGTCGAGATGGCCGCGGGCCGCCTCGAGGTCGCCCGCGAGCATCTCGGCCTCGGCCAGCGGCACGAGCGGCTCGGCCCGCACGAGGGCCGCCTCGCGCCTGGCGAGGATGAACTCGGGAGATGCCTGCGTGGCCTCTTGGTCGCGATCCTTGAAGGCGGCGAGCGCGGCGGCGGCCGCAGCGGCGCCGAGCGTCGTCGCCTCCTCGAGATAGTTGTTCGCCCGCCGCCGCTGGCTGTCGGCCTGCATCTTCCGGGCCGCCGTGTCTTCGGCGGGGGCTTCGGCGGTCGGCTTGGCCTTCGCAGAGCCCTCGTCGGCGGAGGCGGTGGTGTCGGCCGGGAGGGTCCACGGCAGCTTGCTGGCCTCGAGCAACCGCATCCCGGCGAAGCGTCGCGGCCGGGCCTGCGTGATCATCATCCGGGTGTGGGCCGATCGGGCCAGCGGATCGTCTTCTTCATCCGAGAGCCTGCCTCTGAGCGACCCGCGGGCCGCGATCGACATTCGGATCAGCGTGTCGATCTGCTGGAACCAGGTGTCGATCTGCGCCCTGTCGGCAGACTCGCGGCCGACGAGCCGGGCGTCGTTGGCGGCCCGCACCCGCTGGAAGAGCAGCTCGGTCGAGTTGTCGAGCAGCCGCAGATACGTCAGCTCGAGCGGCAGCCAGTAGCGGCCCTGTTGCTCGCCGTCGTCGCGGGGGGCGGCGGCCATCACGAGCTGCTGGAAGCCGGGCTCGCTCCACATTTTGTAGGCGTCGGTGAGCGTCTTCTCGGCGGCGTCGAGGTCGCCCATGCGGCGCTCGATCGAGCCGCGGTAGATCAGCAACTCCGCATAGACCGGCGTGAGCGGCCCCAGCCAGGCGTTTTTCTTTCGTGGCTTGATCGCCGCCTCGACCCGCTTGGCCTCGGCGATCGCCTGCCGGTAGTTTCCCTCCTCGAGCAATTCGACGAGGAGTTTTCGCTCGACGGCGAGGTCGAACTGGGCGAGAGCCATGCGGGGCGCGAACGATCCGCCCGTGATCAGGACCACACCCGCGAGCAGCAGGGCGCGGATCGGCTCTTTCAATTGGCGACGCATGGCGAGCACGTGGCAATGGGGAGGTGTTTCGGGGGAGGTGTTTCGATGACGAGAGTATACCGCCTGCCGGGTCACCGGGGCGCGGAGCGCAGCCCTGCCGAGATCCACGGCGTTGCCAGCGGCGCGAGGGGGTCGGGATCGCCGGCGGGACCGCCGAGGACGTCGAACGACAACGGATGCGGCAGCCGTGCGAGTTCGACGGCGGACGCGTATGAGAGTTGCGTGAGCCGGGGGAAGGCGAGCGGGCCGCGGTGGGCGGCGAGGGCCCGGGCGGCGTCGGAGGTGAGGGATTCGAGCCGCGAGAACACGAGCACACCGCGGTGGTCGGCGAGCGCGGCGGCCGTTTCCGGCGGGAGGGCGAGCAGGCCGACCGAGAGCGGTTGCCGCAGGTGGGAGAGAGCCGTGGCGGACCGGGGCGGCAGGATGAGCAGGCCGTCGAGCGCCAGCGGGCCCGAGTGGCGGGCCAGCGCGGCGGCCAGGGTTTCGTCGAGCGAGTCGAGGCTGCCGAGCGACAGCCAGCCGCGATGCGGAGCGAGCGCCGCGGCCGACTCCACGGGAAGCGCGACGACGGAATCGAGCACGAGCGGGCCCGCATGACGGGCGAGGTCGCGGGCGGCGACCGGCGCGAGCATCCGCGTGTCGGCGCAGACGAGCGGTTCGACGGCGTCTGCCCGGGCGGCCGCATGCCGGGGCGAACCCACGTAGGCGATGGCGAGCATTGCGGCCGCCACCCGGCTGCCGCGGGGGCTAAAAATCATCTTTGGGCTCGGCGGGCTCGGGCTGTTCATCACCCTCCCGCTCTTTCGCGACCGGCTTTTTCTCGCCCGCGGCCGCCGCGACGGCGGGGGGCGGGGCCGCGGCCGGCTGGCCGGGTGACGGCGGCGGGGCCGGCTTCGCGGCCGTCTTCGCCAGGCCCTTGACCGGCCGATCGCGGTTGGCGACGAGCACCTGGGCATCCCAGCGGCCGACCGTGTATTTCTCGAGCAGGCCGACACGACGCAGGCGGTTGCCATCCACATCTTCATAATAGAGATCCTTCGTGAACGTGCCGTTGCCGTCGGCATCGAAATACGGATCGTGGTCGTCGGGCGTGTTGTTGGCGTCGGTGTCATACCAGGTTTCACCCGCCAGGCGGGCCGAGCCCACGCTCTCGCGGCTCGGCGGCTCGCCGTAGAGCACGAGCGACCGGCCCTCGTGCCGCTCGCCGGCGAAGACGCCGGCCGAACGCAGGGCCGTTTTGCCGACGTCGAGAAACATGTCTTGCGCCGGGATCCGCAGGAACGAGAGCAGCGGGCACATCGACCAGGTGACCAGCGCCGCGCCGATGAACAGGGCCCCGGCGAATCCGGCGGCCACGGCTCCGCCCGCCATGTCGATCGCCTCGATCGACTTGATCTCCGTGGAGATGATCTTGGGGTGCACGAACAGCCACAGCGCGAGCATCGTGCCCCACATGAGCAGGGCGAAGGTGAGGAACACCGACCAGGCCTGGATCGACACCGTCTCGGGGAGGAAGAGGGCGAGATTGTCCTGGAGGATCGGGGCGAGGAAGCCCGCGATCGGCTCGTGGAGCAGGATCGCGAGCGAGAGTGAGACGAACAGCTCGAGGGCCGTCACGGCGGACGAATAGACGCCGAAGGCACTCCCCAGCCAGGCCAGGTAGAGGATGCCGATCAGGACGCCGAGATCGAAGACGATGGCGGGCATGGGGTTTTCCTCGCGGGTCAGGTCGTGACCCGGATCACCTCGTTGACGCTCGTCAGGCCCTTGAGCACCTTGAGCAGGCCGTCGGTCTGGAGCGACCGCGTGCCGGCCTTGCGGGTGGCCGCCTTGAGGCCGTTGATGTCGGGCTCCGAGGTGACGAGCTTGCGGATCTCGTCGTTCATCACCATCAGTTCGTGGAGCCCGAGCCGGCCCTTGTAGCCGCTGCCGCCGCAGGCGTCGCAGCCCTTCTCCCGGTAGATCTGCTTGACGACGCCGGGCTGGACGCCGAGCCGCGCGAGGAGGTCGTCGGGGGGCGCGTAGGCTTCCTTGCACTGCTCGCACAGCCGGCGGGCGAGCCGTTGGGCGAGCACGGCCGTGACGGCCGTCTGGATCAGCATCGGGTCGAGGCCGAGATCGAGCATCCGCGTGATCGTGGCCACGGTGTCGTTGGCATGGAGCGTGGAGAACACGAAGTGGCCGGTGAGGGCCGCCTGGCAGGCGATCTCGGCGGTCTCCTTGTCGCGGATCTCGCCCACGAGGAGCACGTCGGGGTCCTGCCGCAAGACGCTCCGCAGGATGTTCGCGAACGTGACGCCGGCGGCAGAGTTGACCGCGATCTGCGTGATACCGTCGAGCCGATACTCGACCGGGTCTTCGATCGTCGTGATGTTGTGCTGGAGGGCGTCGATCTCGCTGAGCGAGGCGTAGACCGTGGTCGTCTTGCCGGAGCCGGTCGGCCCCGTGACGAGGAACATGCCGTAGGGCTTGTGGATGATCTCCCGCAACTGGTCGAGGATCTGCGTCCGCACGCCGATGTTGCCCAGGCCCGCCTTCATCACGCCGCCCGAGGAGTTGAGGAGCCGGAGCACCATCTTCTCGCCGTAGCTCGTGGGCGTGGAGGCGGAGCGGACGTCGTATTTGGCCTTCTCGAAGATCGCCGAGAAGGTGCCGTCCTGCGGCCGCCGGCGCTCGGAGATGTCCATGTCGGAGACGACCTTGAGCGCCGAGATCACTCCCTTGCCGTCGCCCATCGAGAGCAGCGACGCGTTTTTGAGCACGCCGTCGACGCGGAACCGCACGAAATACTGCTGCTCGTGGGGCTCGAGGTGCACGTCGGTGGCTCCAGCCTTCATCGCCGCGATCATGATCGCCTGGAGGTTCTTCACGTTTTCCGACATCGTGTCTTCATCGGCGCCGTCGACCGGCTGGTTGAGGGCCGGCCGGCCGTCCTTCTTGAGGAGCGTGAAGGCCGGCGCTTCCTTGGCCACGACCTTTTTCTTGACGGCCATCTTCTGGATCGCCGCGCCGACGCCCTTGACGCGATCCATGAGCGTTTTCGGCGGCTCGGGCGGCTTGGCCGCCGCCGCCTTGGCCGCCGCGGCCTTGGCCTCCGTGCGGCTGTCGCGGATGCCCTGCAGCAGGTTTTTGACCCCGTCTTTCGTGAGCAGCCGCTTCGGCGGCGGCACCCGCTTGTCGCGCTCGCGGGTGAAGCCGCCGAGCAGCACCGGCAGCCCCACGGCGACGAACGGGATCGCGACGAGGCCAAGCTGCATCGTGCCGATCACGAGCGCCGCGAGCGTGGCCCCGATCGCCAGATACCACCACTCCATGTTGGGAATAGCGAGCTCCTGGTTTTGGCGGTTCATCCACAGCGCGGCGGTGATTCCGGCCGCCGTGAGGGCCGCGAAGGCCAGCCAGATCAAGAGCCCCGTGACCGGAAACCCCGAGGACGACGGGAGGTCGAGGTCCGCCAGCAGCGGGACCCAGGCACCGGGGATCGTCATGGAGAACTTCACCCTCGACGGCGGACGAACGTTGGCGGAACATCGCCGGGCGGCGACCGACCAAGAGACTACTGCGGTTTTACCCGCGTCGGGAGGGGCTGGCAACAACGCCCTGCCCCGTACGCCCGGAAAAACCGGCCATCTCGGCCCTCACACGTTTCTCACTGGACACGTCAAGGGAGATTGTCGAAGGTACCGAGGCGTTCGTGAGGCCTTCGGTGGCTGGGCCGGCGACGGTGCATGGGAAAATGGGGGCCGTCGTCATGGCATTCCGCCGGGTTCTACGATCGTCCCGCCTATGGTCGATTCCTCGCCCCGCCTTCGAGGAGACATTCGATGCGTCCTGAGACATTCCGGAAACCTTCCGCGGTAAGCGGCTTTACGCTCGTCGAGCTGCTGGTCGTGATCGCGATCATCGGAATCCTCGTGGGGCTGCTGCTGCCGGCGGTGCAGGTGGTCCGCGAGACGGCCCGTCGCTCGAGCTGCCAGAACAATCTCAAGCAGGTCGCGATGGCGATCGTGCACTACGACGCCACGAACACGAGACTGCCGGGGTGGCGGAACACGATCAACGAATACAGTATGGTGATGGCGACCGGCACATCCGGGACGACCGCCGTCCCTGGCACGTCGGGCAGCAACGCCTGCGTGTCGTGGACGGTGCCGATCCTGGCGGAACTGGGCAGCAACGAAATCTTCAACTGGTATGAGACGTTCACCAGTTCCACGACGCAGCAGAGCCGCACGGAGATCGCCGCCAAGCGGATTCCGATCTTCCTCTGCCCGACGTCGAGCGCCGACATGGCCGTGACGGGCGGCCTGTCGTATGCCGCGAATGCGGGCACCGGCGGCGAGGAGATGGACGGGGCGGCAGCGCCTTACAACCAGTATCGGGGCGACGGCGTGTTTCTCGATGCCGTGGGCAACGTGGATGCGAACGGCTCTGCCGTGTATTACGACAGTGGCCGCAAGGTGTACAACCCCGCCCGGTCGTCGCTGGCCCACGTGACCAGCGGCGACGGCGACACCGTGACGCTGATGCTGGCGGAGCGGGCCGGGCCGTTTACGGATATCGCGTCGGTGGAGTGGGCGGCCAATCCGCTCGCCGTGGCGACATCGGGCAGTTCGTTCCCGGTGTCGCGGCACATCTTCGGCCACCCGCCGTTCACGACCAACGCGCCGCAGGCCTCGGGCGTGTATCGGGTGATCAACCCGATGTCCGACACGAGGCCGATCAGCGGGACGGACTTTCCGTTTCGCTACCCCTCTTCGCGGCACCGCGGCGGCGGCGTGAACGTCGTCTTCTGCGACGGCCACACCCGGTTTTTGAGTGAGAAGATCGATTCGTGGGTGTATTGCCAGATGCTCACGTCGAACTCGAAGATCCTCGACAAGACGAACCTAGAGGGCAACGACGGCTATCACGGCAACCGCGCCTACCGCTGGCAGCGGTTCGGCACCGCTGGCAGCCTCAAGGAATACATCTTCGACGACAAGGATCTCGACAAGTAGCGGACCCTCTCGCTACGTCGCCGCGAGCCGGTGCGGCACCTGCCGCTCGCCGCTGGCCGCCACGGCGCC
>Ga0214923_10007031_pt1 | contig 12395 bp, 10 predicted proteins | sample LL1510_MetaG_FD_177993 | JGI IMG/M metagenome (GOLD analysis project Ga0214923, IMG submission 177993) | Freshwater microbial communities from Lake Lanier, Atlanta, Georgia, United States - LL-1510 | ecosystem: Environmental > Aquatic > Freshwater > Lake | place: USA: Georgia | collected...
ACTTTATATTTCGAACCTTTACTTTTATATTCTTTTGATTTTCTCTCTACTGTGTTTTTGTGTGTTTCATGAAAATATGTGATCTCCTCCGTTGTTAAGATAGCATCGTCACTTTGGTTCATAAATAACAGAACGCGAGGAGCATAAACTAAAGCCAAACAACATAAAACAAACACATACACCCCTCTTCTGGAACGTCTAGAAATATAGAGTGGATTCTCGTTTTTATTGGACGATTTCGTCGTCATTCCCTGAAAAAGAATCGGGTTCCTCGTGTTTTTTCGTAAATAGAATTTTGAAAAAGAAATAAGCAGTTATTAGGGTTACTGTTATTTCTGTAACAAGCATCATTGTAAGTCCGTCTGTACTCATGTTGTTGTTATTTTTGATTTTTTACTTGCAATGTATACCAAATAAGCAATTCCCAACCACAGGGCGAGAAGGAACAAACGACTCATATTTTTGTACAGCATGGTTTTCTCTTCGTCCTCAATTTTACTGTTTCGATAAGCTATATCCGTTCTTATTTTTTCTAATTCTCTTTCTTTTTTAATGAGCAAGTAAGTTGGAATTGATATATTCTTATTTGCAACCAACTGCTCATCTGTCACGACATTTGGAGAAAGAAAGCTTGGGTCATAATCTTTTTTACCACTTAAAAGATTTCTTTGTTCTATTGATTTTCCCCTCATGGCTTCCTCATTTTGGTAAAATTCAATTTTTGCTTTAGATCCTTTGTGATTGAGTGTGTCCACAATGTCAGGAATACTATTTATAAATACCCAACCTAAAAGAAGTGGTGTAACGTACTGAATAATATATTTGAACACAACTGGAACTTTAATGTCTGCTCCTAAATTTATTTCTTTCCATCCTTTATCCATTCCAAAAATCCAAGCAAAAAGAATAATTTCCACGAAGGCGAATACAACTAAAGAAACCGTTCCCGCCCAGTAATCGTATTCATCAAAGACACCGTTATTGAAAAACAAGACGGTTGGTAAACCAAGAATAAATACAGCAAAACCGAAGGCCCAAGCGGCATTTTTTTCTTTCCATCCAAATTCATCCGATAAAAATCCCATTACAGGCGTGCCCATAGCTAAGGAGGAGGTAATCCCTGCAAAAAATAAAAGACCAAACCACGCTACTCCTGCTATCACACCTAACATACTACCCCATTGCTCAAATAAATAGGGAAGTGTTTTGAAGCCTAAGCCCAAACCACCACCTTCACTGAGAAGTTCTTTCATTCCATCAATCCCGAGATAACCGACGGCAATAGGAATGATTATAGCAGAACCTAATACAATTTCCACAAAACCATTCATCCACCCCGCACTCATTGCATTCAATGCAATATCATCTTTGCTTTTTACATAAGAAGCATAACATTGGATAGATCCCATTCCAATTGACAGCGTGAAAAAGATTTGTCCTGCAGCTGCCAACCACACTTTTGAATCCCAAATAGACGAGTAATCCGGCGTCCATAGGTAGTCAAGACCAACCGTTCCATCAAACAATGCACCGTCTTCTCCTGCATGAATTGTTATGGCCTTGTAAGCCAAAAATGCTCCAAAAAGTAACAAAAGTGGCATTCCTATTTTTGCTGCTTTTTCAACACCACCGCTCAATCCTCGCGATAAAATCCACGTATTGAGTAGCAGACAAATTACCCAAAAAATAATCGGTTCTGCCGAACTCAGTGAAACATAATTTCCAAAAAAACCGGCTACTTCTCCTTGTGTTTTTCCGCCAAAAGTGTCTGCAATGGAATGCCAAACGTAAGTAAGAGTCCAGGATTCTAAGTAGCAATAATACGCTGCAACGGCTAAGTTTGTGAAGATTCCAAAAACTCCGATATATTTCCATAACGCTCGTTTATCCATTGAATCCAAAATAAATGGCGTTGAATGATGCCCTTTATTTCCTCCAAATCTTCCGATAGACCATTCCACAAACAACAAAGGGATACCCATTAAAAGAAAACAAACTAAGTATGGAATAATAAAGGCTCCTCCTCCGTTTTCGATTGCTTGAACTGGAAATCTAAGAAAGTTACCAAGGCCAACTGCATTTCCTGCCATCGCCAAGACTAGACCTACCCTAGAACCCCATCCTGATGCTTCTGTTTTCGACATAACTCTTTTTAAGTGAGCTACGAATATACAATTTTTAAATGAAAGGTAAAGTTTCTTCCAAAGTCATTGGGTGATATCCAAGTTCATTCTTTGATTTGGACAAATCAAAACCTGTCCTCGGAGGGCGCTTTGCTGGTTGATTCAAGGTGCTACTATCGGTTCGAATTAACGAATTCGTAGAAAGAGAAAAGTGGCAAGCTACACGCTCAACAATTTCATAAATTGACATGGTTTCAGGACCTGAGATATGGAAAATCCCTGTTTTTTTCAACGAACAAATTCTAACACAAGCCCAAGCCAAATCATCAGCCCATGTTGGTGCGCGGAACTGATCGTCGATAATCCGCATTTCTTGACCCTTTGAAAGCGCATCTTTAGCCCAACAAACGATATTGGTTCGCGACAAGTTATTTCCTGTTCCATAAACAATTATTGTACGAACAATTGACCAATTCAGGTAGTCACTGTTCAAAAGTATCTTTTCTGCATTAACTTTTGAATGAGCGTAATGACTCAAGGGACCGGGAGTATCTTCTTCTCTATAATTTCCTTTGAGACCATCGAAAATAAAATCGGTCGATAACAATTGAAAATGTGCTTTATGCTCTATCGATGCATCAACTAAAAATTGAGTTGCTTGAACATTTACCAAATAACACAAATCCGGATTTAGTTCGCATGCATCTACATTAGTAATTGCTGCGGTATGTATCACATGTGTTGGTTTATAGCTTTCAAAAAGATCAATTATTTCTGATTGAACGGAAATATCCAGTGTATAATATTTTTCTTTTGGACAGTCCGGATTCCTGTTCTCTCCTTTAGAAGTCGCTAAAAAATCAATGCCCTTTTTATGTAAGTAGGCTACTAGCTTTTGGCCAAGAAGTCCGTTTGAACCTGTTATAAGGATTTTCATAATTCCCAAATTGTATTTTTTCGTTTTCGTTGGAACCTGAAATAATGTTTATGTTCTAATAGCCATGCCAGAGAAAGATACAATAATACAGGAGAGCCCAATCCAATAAAAGAAAAATAAATAAACCCAACACGCACCTTGGCCGTTTGGATACCTAATTTTCGCGCCAGCCATTCGCAAACGCCAAAAGATTGCATTTCAAAGAAAAAAACAATTTTATTTAGAAACCTCTTCACGATAATAGTTCTTTGCCAACAGGGCAGGTCAAACATTTTTTACGAATACAAAGTTGGGAATAAATTTCCAAAATGGCCTGTGTTTCAAGCGCATTATTTGTTTGAATTCCCAGTTCAATCCATTTTGCAACAATTTCATTTTTTTCTTTTGGAAAGGACTTTAACAACGTAATAATTTGCTCATTCGCCATTAATTTTGACCTCCAGAAAAATGGAAGCCAAATATTGATTAACATAAAGTAACCAATAGATTTATATTTTTCAAACCAAGTTGAATACATAAAATTATTTACTAACTGACCGACTGTTCGTGAAGGAGAAATCAAAAAAAAAGAAGGTGGAAATTGAATTACAAATAAGTGAAGTGCTTCATATACTTTTTGAATTCGAGCGTTTGAATAAGATCTTTTAGTTACCACCAAATTTAACAATCTAGACTGATTTTTTCGCATAAATTCCCAAATAGAAACTTCGGAATATGTCCAATAATCTGCAATGAAACGAAATAAAGGCTCATTTGTATTTTTCCCAAATCCTGCAATTGACTCTTTTTTGAGGTCGAATGATAGCAGTTTTTTCGATTTTCGAATCATCCTTTCGATAACAAGATGTTCGAAGCTAAATTTATGCGTAAATAAGGATTCATTAATTTGGTTTCCACATAAAATAACAGATTTGACTTTTCGATCCTTTGAATGGTAATTATTAACTAAAATGATGTCATCGCTCAAGATAATTGTGGGAAATGGAAATAGTTCATCTTTAATATCGTGTTCTCTAACTACATGTAAAATTACATTTACATAATGCACGTCCAAGTGATGATTGTGTTTAAACCAATCTGAACTTTTTTGATGAATTTCTATGTGCCCGTACCACGTAATATTATTTATTCGAATTGATCCAAATTTAAAATCTGGACCATTTTCAATTGTATTATGTTCTCCCCAAGACAGGATTTCAATCGATTGTTTAGTTGTGGACTTGAATACGTTTGTTTTAAATAACTTATTCAACCAAATAAATTGCAAATACTCCTCTGTCTCCCTCACCAATTAAAGATACAAAAAAAAGGCGCTTTCGCGCCTTAAGTTATCTTGGTAGTGGGTTTGTAAATTTCCTATAGTTAGGATCAATATTAAATTTGTATTTTGGGTATTCAACAGGAATATCGCTACCGACTTCGGTGATTACCCGTACTGTAGTTCGTCTATTAATTTGATGTAACCTTTCAAATTCTTTTTTATTTGAATCTTTAAATTGATTGATGTAATTTTCATCCAACTTCTGTTGCTTACCATTCACCATAATCAAAGCTGGTTCACTTTCTCCTTTTCCAATTGGCTTTATCCTATCAGGAGCAATTCCTGCTTTATCCACTAAATAAGTGTAAACGGCATTTGCACGATTTTGAGATAATGCATTGTTGTGTGTCTCTGTATCACGTGCATCAGTATGTGATGATAATTCGATGCAAAGTGTTGGATTTTGTTTTAATAAATTTACTAAAAACTGAAGTGAATCATAAGATCTACAAGTCGCATCATCAATAAAAGTCCATTGATCTAGAGGATAACGAATTTCCGGTGTTCTAATTTCAATTGGAATCAACGGAATTTCAACGTAGAAATTTGGTCCTTCTGATTCATCAATCGTGGTTATTTTTGCTTTATTGGCAGGTGTAATATACCAGGCCTTAGATGCTTTAATGAAATACTCCTTACCTCCGATTATATACCGTGACTTTTTATCTTTTTTTAATTCCCATTTTTCTGTTTTACCATTACTACTTGAAAGTCCATCCCATCTTTCACCATCATTCGCCTCAATTTCAACCTTAGCTCCTTCAATAGATTTGGATTTGTCTCCAATTTCATAAACTTTTACCTGCAATGAATATAGTAATGGATTAATATCAAACTTCCAAATATCAGGAGTAAATTCAGTTGACTTCCTTTCAGAAGTGAAAAAGCCATATTTTTCTTTATAAGCATAAACACTGTCATTCTTACTATTGATATATTCTACTATTGTAATGCCGTAGTCATTGGCTTCAGAGTTAAATGGATAATTTAAATTTCTACGATTTGTCCAATTAAAATCTTTTCCAGAACGAACTACCTTAAAAATATCGAGACCTCCAATACCCTTGTGTCCATCACTTGCGAAATATAATACACCTGACTTTTCATTATATGAAGGAAATAATTCGTTTCCAAATGAATTTACTAAAGGACCCATATTTTTAGGAATTGAATCCCAACGTTTTTCTTTCTTATTGTATTGAACGTACCACAAATCTCTACCGCCATAACTTTTAACACCATTACTTTCCGACATATCAGAAGCAAAAACGAGAAATTCATCATTGATGAGGCAAGGGTGACCTACCGAAATACTATCATCAGATTTAAGACTAATTTTTATTGGGTCCTCAAATTCAACCTCCAAATCATCTGGTTTTCCACTTATGGTAGCCATCCAAATATCACAACCTAAATTCTTTTTTCTAGTATTTGGGCATCTTGTAAAATAAATTGACTTTTTCTTTGAATCGAAACAGACAGCACCTTCATTTTGAGAGGTGTTTACTATACCTTTTGAATCAATTGTTTTTACTGCTGTAGGATCACCTTTCTCATCGTATTTAACCATGTAAACATCAGTGTATTTTTCACCAGTTATTGGGTCTCTTTCTTCTCCTGTGCTTTCTTCCCTACTAGATGAGAAATATAATACTGCTCCTTTTCCGTTGGTGGAACCATGAGGTGCCATGTCGAATTGCTTTGTATTTATCTTGTCTTGTCTTTGAATTTCATAACGTGATTCAAACTGATCAAAATCACCAAATTCTTTACAAGCTAAAATAACTTGATCTAATTGATTCAACATTGATTTGGATGCCAAAGGTCTGTATTGTTCGTATGATTTGATAGCACCTTCGAAATCTTTGGACATACGTTGCATTTCCCCTTTGTAAAAGTAGACCATGGCATTGTATTGAAAATACTTCAGTTCTATTGACTTAGAGTACCAATCGGATGCTTTTAAAAATTTCTCTGTTAATCGGTAACATTCTGCAACCATGAATGCCATTTCACCTCTGTCTTTTATCGAGGCTTTTGCACCCATTTTAATGTAAGCTTTTTCGGTTTTTGTGGCTGCTTCGAAATACCTACCTGATTCAAATGATTTTTTCGCTTCAAGAATATATTTCGGTTGCGGTTTTTGTTGAGAAAATATGTGTATCGAAAACAATAATAATATTGCGGTAACTATTAACTTATTCATAATTAAAATTGGTATAGTTTATTAATGTTGTGTCCAAAGTTAATAAATTTTAAATCCTTTGCAAAAATTTCTCCATCTTTCAATTAACGTTTGAAAATTAGCCGGCATTTCTACCTCATGACATACAAATTCTTCCTTAGTCGGATGCACAAAACCAAGACGATACGCATGTAGAGCTTGACCATCTAAAAGTTGAAAACAATTTTCAACAAAACTTTTATAAGAAGAAGTAATTCTTCCATAAATTATTGATGTCCCACCATATTCATTATCATTAAAAAGTGAATGACCTATGTGCTGGAAATGTGCCCTTATTTGATGAGTTCTTCCTGTTTCTAATTTACAAGAAACAAGTGTAACAAAACCAAAGCGCTCAACCACTTCATAGTGAGTAACTGCATGTTTACCGTGATCTCCCTCTGGATAAACTGTCATTACTTTACGGTTTTTCAGAGATCTTCCAATATTACCTGTTATTGTTCCGTTATTTTGAAGGTCTCCCCAAACAAGTGCAAAATACCTGCGCTCAATTGTCCGATCAAAAAACTGTTTAGCAAGAAAACTCAAAGCAGATTCGGTTTTAGCAATAACAAGTAGACCCGTAGTATGCTTGTCTATTCGATGTACCAACCCAGGTCGTCCATAATAATCTGAAGACATGCTAGGTAGCCTTTCAAAATGAAAAACTAGAGCATTTACCAAAGTGTCTTTATAATTTCCATAACCTGGATGTACGACCATATTTGAAAATTTATTGACAATTATTAATTGTTCGTCTTCGTATTGAATATCAATTGGAATATCCTGAGGAATGAGCGTGATTTCACGCACCGGATAAGGCATTACAATGGAGATTTCATCGCCCGGCTTAACCTTATAGTTTTGTTTTACTGCATTGCCTCCAACATGAATGTTGCCATTTTTGGCGGCTACTTGAATTTTATTTCGCGATGTGTTTGGAAGTCGATCTAACAAAAACTTATCTATTCGCGTAAAATCTTGTCCTTTGTCAGCTTTAAAACGATGATGTTCGAATAACTCCTCTTCCTGATCTAATTCAGGAAGTGATTCCTCCTCGATCATTGCTTGATGAATTTTAGCACTTTTCCCTTAAAGCAAGGAGAACTTAAAAAATAGGTCCCTGCAGCTAAATCACGAATTTCAATCTCAGCACTTAACGTTTGCTTAACTACTTTGCCAAAAATATTTAGAATAGTCCCTTCGAATTTTTCCGAATTAACAACATTGACATGTAAAATTTCAGAGGCTGGATTTGGGTAGACATAAAATCTGTCTTCATTCAATTTTTCTTCAATTCCTAAAACGTTATTTAAGCGTGTTGAGAAAATTGGACGAATCATAGCCGAACCAGAGAAAGGAGACGTTAACCATGAATCCCCACCATCTACACTGTAAAATATCTCTCCAGAACTATTTGTATTTCTGTCCAAACCTGCATTCAATCGTTGAGGATCTAATTGTCGCCAACCTACATAAAAACGTTCTGGAACAGGAAGCCTCATTGTATCCACTAAATAATAAGATTGAAAATAGTTTTCTCCGTATCCCGAAATTGGAGAACGAGGATAGAATACATCATCCTCGTATAAAACAGTACCTGGCTGACCGTTATCATCTGCCCAAATCGTTAACAAAAATAGTTTATCCGAAACATCGTTGACAGAAGGCACAAAACAAATCGAAACACCTAAAATTGAATCAGCTTCATAGGCATTGTATCCGATTGCCAACCTTGATTGTGCTCCTGTTGGGCCGAAGGCAGCTTCTGCGGTTCCATCATCATAACTATAATAATTATAAAATGACTGATAAAATAGTGTAGAGTCATTTGCTCCGAAATTAGGAAACTGTGCTGAAGCAGCTGACTTCACCTCAAAAACTTGCTGATTTCCTGTTTTCGTTTTGTCGAATTGATATCCTGATGTAAGGTTGTGAAACGATTGATGTGTGGTCCTTGGCTGAAAATTAATATTTCCTTCTGCCAAATTAAAACCCTGTAAAACATATGCGCCTTCACTGTTGCCATTGTATAGTACATTCACCTGGCCATTTTGGTAATTTTCAGGTAATAAACTCCCATTATGTACTTTTACTTCAAGGGAGTCCGACATGCGATTTACCGTAGAATTCTGGTAATGATCCCAAGGAACTGAAGTGTACGTTTTTAATAAAGAAGTTGATGGATAAGAGAACGCAAAATCCTTGAAAAGGGTATCGTTGAAAAACGACAAATTTCTCAAGTGAATGTAATCAACATGAAAATGATCCAATGCACCAGCTAATGACCCGTAATTCCTAAACCGAAACTTAAAGCCGTTAGTAAAATAATTTGAATTCAAAACAGGAATGGTTACGGCTTTGAAGGAATGAGTTGGAGAACCCGCGACAGACCAAACACGCTCCCAATTGGCGTTATTAGCTTGATAAAACTCTACGACAAGGCTATCACCATCTTCAGGCTCATCACCGAATCCTTGAGGCTGATATAAAAAACTAAGATAAATTGAGTCAGAGGCATCGAAATTGGACAAGTCGATAGTTTTTGATGTAAGCGCATCGGCATAATTAGGTGAAATAGAGCCATATTGATAGGGATTGCCATTTCCATCTAATCCATCAAAGGTTGCAACTCCAATTGATCGAGGGTCAATGGCAAATCTGTTATTCAAATAAACCGACTCATCAATCCAATATTTACTTTGATCGGTAACGGATTGAAAGAAAACCCTAGCACTGTCTTGATAATACGGAGGATTTGTTAGCCAAACAGTATCTGTTGTATTTACAGTTGTGCCGTTTATTGAATCAAATAAGTAAAATGGAGGAAAAAGAGATAGTTGTTCGAATTGAACGGGATAATTTGTTAAATCCGCAACTGAAACCAAGACAGAATTAAAATTTGAATCTACAAAGGTTCCAGTTTCCAAATTGAAAATTCGCTTAAAAGTTTGTTGATTAGTATAGGTAATACCCGTATCAAGCGGCAAAAGGGTTACAGGATCTGTTAATTGATGGTATAAAATGTTTGTAACAGATGGGTCGCTCAAATTCGGTGTGTAGGTTTGAAATTTATTCGAAGAAAAATCATCAAACAACGGTAATTGTAGGGTGTCAGTAGAAAAGACAAACATACTATCAATGGTTAATCCTGTTTGCTTTTTAATAGTTCGCTGAAGACTCGGATTCGTTGATAAAGGCCCATATTCCAATTGTTGGGCGAAACCCGATTGGTAAAATAAACTCATCAACAAGGTGACAAGACTAATTATCTTCCGGTCGAATAACATCATTAGTTGGGCCCTCAATTTCAATAGTTATGGTAATTTGTGTTGCTTTAAAAATTGTTCCTCCTTCATAAAATTCTGGTGTTTGTCTCGTGATAGGCGTGCTATTGGAATCTTGAGAGCTTGTGCAATTTATACAATTAATTGTTACATTCTCAATTCCCAGAGTGTCTAAAATGGAAAGGGCTTCGCCAAGATACAATCCAACTATGTTCGGAATAGGAATTGCCTCTCCTTGATCGTTTTGCCCAACAATTAAAGTTATGGAGGATCCAATTGGTACTTTTGTACCTTCTTTTATTTGAATACCATTAAACAACTGTTCCAAAACAGAACCGTTAGCTTCTGAAGTTGGTCGATTTTGAATGATATACTTTAAACCTCTTCGTGTAAGAATATCTTGAGCAAATTGAGCTTGCTTGTTCAACAAACTTGGCATAGCAACTAATTCAAAATTCTTCGATAATCTCAGCCCAATAATCCGACCAGTTTTAACATAAACACCTGAATTATCAGTTGGGTCAACTAGTTGTTCTAAAACAGTCCCAACGGGAAGTTCAGGTCGATATATACTATCTAAAATTTGATATTCTAAGCCTAATTCTTCTAATTTGGCTTTCGCTTGATCTGCATGTAACCCAGTTAAAACTGGGACCTTAATTTTCTCTCCATGATTAGTACTCACATCCAGATAAACCAGAGTAAAAAAGACCACTGTTAAATAAAACAGGATGACAAATCCTATTTGTTTAACAAAAAACTTAGACAGTATAAATCTTTTTAATTTAATCCACATTTACTTTACAAAGATAATTAATTTTAAAAGTTAGGCGTCAACCTATTCGCAGTGAAGAAATCTTCAATATAATCTACTGCTTCATCTGTTGAATCGACAATTTTATAAAGATTAAGATCCTCCAGTGAAATATTTCGTTCTCCATTCAACATTGTTTTTTCTATCCATTGCATAAGCCCGGACCAGTATTCCTTTCCGACAAAAACAACAGGTCTTCTTTTGATTTTCTTTGTCTGAATGAGTGTTAACGCCTCAAACGCTTCATCTAATGTGCCAAAACCTCCTGGCATGATTACAAATGCTTGAGAATATTTCACGAAAATTACTTTTCGAACGAAAAAATAATCAAACTCTAGGTTATGTTCTCGGTCTATGTAAGGATTATGATTCTGCTCAAACGGCAAATCTATATTCAAGCCAACTGACGCAGTTTTTCCGTTTTGAGCTCCTTTATTCGCAGCTTCCATTATACCTGGACCACCACCCGAAATTATTCCATAACCTTTTGATGCAAGTTTTTCTGCCATTTCTACAGCTTGTTGATAAAAAGGATTTTCTTCTTTGGTTCGCGCTGATCCAAATATTGAAACACATGGTCCAATTTTGGCCATTCGATCATAGGCCTCCACAAATTCTGACATTATTTTAAAAATAGACCAACTGTCGTTACTCTTAATGTCATTCCAATCTTTTCTTGCGTGTTCCATAATTTTATTTTTTCAAATATACATAACCTAAAGACTGCCTGTGGTTACGCGTTGAATTAATAGCTAACTTCGAAACGTGAATAAACAAAAAATAGTATTTTTCTTACTTGTTTTATTTTCTTTGGTAGAAATTAATGCTTCAATTTCACTAGTAAAAAAAGACTCTATTCCACCGAATTGCAAAAAAATTGCGACTAGTATTTCATTATCCACGGCTGCAATAGGTAGTCAAGCATTCTTGTATTCTTTATGGTATGCTCCATATAACTCTGGAAAATTTCACTTCTTTAATGATTGGAATGAATGGAGAAAAATGGATAAACTGGGGCATGCATACACCGCCTATCATGTTTCCTCAGCGACTTACGATGCTCTTTCTTGGTCCGGATATTCTCAAAGCAAAAGTTTACTTATTGCATCTTCCGCCTCATGGCTTTATCAAGGATTTATTGAGATAATGGATGGTTTTAGCGATGGATGGGGTTTTTCAGTTCCAGATGTTATATTTAATTCCATCGGTACCGGACTATTCGTTTTCGAAAAGAAATTTAAAAAGCCCTTCTTGCTGCCGAAGTTTTCATATTCTCCTAGTCCTTATGCCATTTTGAGGCCTGAGGTTTTGGGTAGCTCTTCGTTTTCACGGATTTTAAAAGACTACAACGCACAGACCTACTGGTTGGGTATTCGAGCGAATTCCTTTATTCCTTCATTAAACATTAAATGGCTCATGCTTTCAGTCGGATATAGTGTCAACGAGCATTTAATAGGAGATCAACTTAGTGTCAATTTGAATGGTAACACCTATAATTCCTACACACAACTACTCGTCTCTCTAGATATTGATCCTAGTGCCTTACCGATACGAAACAAACTATTAAAAAAAATAGTCCTACCATTGAAATACATAAAAATACCATTTCCTACCCTCGGAATAGAAAATGGGAATGTGAAATTCTATCCTATTTATTTTTAGTTATCAGAGACTAGAACTCGGTCTTTG
>Ga0214923_10007032_pt1 | contig 12395 bp, 7 predicted proteins | sample LL1510_MetaG_FD_177993 | JGI IMG/M metagenome (GOLD analysis project Ga0214923, IMG submission 177993) | Freshwater microbial communities from Lake Lanier, Atlanta, Georgia, United States - LL-1510 | ecosystem: Environmental > Aquatic > Freshwater > Lake | place: USA: Georgia | collected 2015-10-15
AAAAGATATCATGGCCATATTTACGGTAGACGAGACGAAAGTAGAGTCCATATTCCTAACTTTTTTAAAGCAGGGATAGGCTTGGTCGAGGTTGTTAAACATCAGGTAGACACGTCCTAAATCGTACCAGGCATTGAAAAAATCGGGATAAATTTCCACTGCTTTTTTAAAATGGGTCAGGGCTTCTTCTCGCATAGGTTGGGCCTTGTTTTGGTATTCCTTTTCAAAGGAGTATTTCATTAGGTTCATTGCGAGCAAGTTATGGGCTTGTGCCGATTTATCTAGATATGCAATATCATGACGCATCAAGGTTAAATGATTCTTCCATTGAAAATTACGCGAAATTGTAAGGGCAGAATAAGACAAGTTAATAAATAAAAACAGGTACAAGAAATTAGAAGGAAAAACAAATGCACCTTTTTTATCAGTAGTAAGTTTAAAAAAAGCAATGAATCCGAAGGCTAGGGCCATACAAAAGCCAATACTTGCCACATAGGTAAAACGATCTGCCATCACTCCCGCAAGAAGTTGGAATAAATTGGAAAATGCAAAAGTTGAAATCAAGAAAAAAAGCAGGGCAAAGCCCAAAATTCTATATCGCTTTAAGCAATAAATACCCAGGAAGAATAGGAGGGTATATAAAAAAGCCGAAATTAAAACATAGATATCCCCCATTCCTTTTGGAGTAATAAAAGCATATCCATAGTAAAATCCCATTGGATAAGGCAAAATCATTTTTTTGAGGTAAGAACCTAAAACATAAAAGGAGGTCCCAACCTTAATATTCGCCGGAGTATTTTGATCAATCGGAACTTCAACAAAACCAATAGGTCTAAAACTATTTTTTACTGGGTTAATGGTAATTTTAGCGATGGATTTTCTAGCTTCAGTTGCAGAATACCCTAAAATCAAGGAAACATCTTTCAGGGATGACATGGAAAATGAGAAAACAAGAAACAAAGAAATAGCAACAGCTGCAAATCCAAATTTCTGAGGATAAAAAGAAAATAAATAAAGAAAAACAATTGGAGAAAAGGCTAGGAGAATTTGAATACCAATACTTATTGAATAAATTGAATTTGACTCATATCTCAAATAAAACATAATACATATATAAATAAAACATACTGCATATATTAAATGTTTAAACTTCACTTTAACCTTAAACAATATAAATAATAACACCAGATCAATTATAAAATAGTTATTATCAAATATGGCTTCGTTTCCTTTTATTTTCATAAGAAAAAACGAAACGGAGAATAGGAGCGTACCTAATAAACCGAAACGATTGTAACAAATAATCAGAAAAAAAACAACAAACCTTACGAGTTCAAAAAGCTTGTTATCTAATGGGAACCAAAGACTTACGAACAAAAAATAGATTAAACTACAAAAAACAACCCATTCATTACGATAAAATCTAAAAATAAAAATGGAGGTTAATAAACAAAAAGATAAATAAATAATTTTAGGATAAAAATCAAAATAAAAAGCCAAGAGACTTAGGCCAACTATAATGCATAAAGTAAAAAAATGAACTATTTTAAAACTGGATAAATCCGGGAAGAAACTCCAACCAGACTCTGATGAATTTTCTCCAATATTAAAATTACTAAAATTTAAATTAAGGAAATAAGTATAAACAGATTTAAAGTTCAAAAAAACGAAGGAGGCAAGCAGGAAGAAGACATAAAACAGATAAAAGTAAATTTTATAAACCAATGAATAAATGGGAATAAAATAAAAGGTAAGCACCAAAAAAGAAAAGCTAATTAAAATTAACTTTTTAAAATCATTTTCAAGAAAAACGATCAAGGTAAACGGAATAATGAACAAAAAGACCATTGCATCCGCCTTAGAGAGCAGACCACTTAAGAGCCAAAGTAGTCCCAAAACGAGATTAAGCCAGCTTCCTGTCTTATAAAACTTGATTATAGCATTAGCACTAAGAAGAGAAAAGAAAACGGCAAGCAATGAATCCCTGTTTTTAATATTTGAAACGACTTCGGTATGCAGTGGAAAGGAACAAAAAAGAAGGATAGTCAGAAAAGGGAATAGCTTGTTTCCACTTTCATCGATGTAGTTCAAAAATTTGAAAAGGAAAACAATAGAAGCTAAATAGATAATGTAATTCAGTAAATGGCTCACAAATGCATGTTCACCGAAGAATTGGTGTTCAATAGCAAAACTGGCCAGAACCATGGGTCGGTACTCGTAGGCATATCCACTTGAATCCTCATAATAGGCAGAAGTAAAAATCTTAGGAAGAACAGACAATCCTTTTGACGTTAACCTATGACTTAAGGTGACTAATTCATCATCAAGATTGTAAGAATTAAAAAGAGAATTAGCATACAATACAAACGAGAAAAAAAGTAGAATTAAATAAATAGTTCTATCACTTTTAAGTGCCTTATTTATAAAACTTATCATTACTGTAACTTAGTATTTAAAGTGTTTAAAAAATTCCAAATCCAAAATTTCAACGTAGGCCAGAAATTAGTTCCTGCTATTTCGCTATTCATATCAAAACTAGGCTTAAACTTAAGCAGCCAATTTTTATAGGTATCATAAAAAGGCTTGAGCAAGATATCCTCATTATTGTGAAAGCATTTTAAGGTAGTTATATTAAAATGAATAAAAACCACAGGCCATTTATTGTTTATTAGTACACGTTGCGATTCATTATCATAGGATCGTATACAAACATCCCTATTCCACTCAGCCAAATTACATCCTTTATGCTGTAGGACTAAAGTCATGGGTTCGATAATTGGAACCAGATCCAGGTATTTTTGATCATCAAACAAGCCCCTCCAGGAATTCTTTTCGCATCTATACAAACAACAATTCGCCCACCAATCCAACAGGTCCAAGGCTTTTTTATTCACCCCTATAAAACCCGCATTATATAATCCAACCCTAAAATTTGCTTCTAACCAATTTTGTTTCGTATCAGTAAAACGTGGATAGTTGTGAGGCGTTAAGAGTACATTAAATTCCGTAAGAGCCTCAAACAAGAAGGAATAATCGCCAAAGAAGGCAATATCATTATCAACATAAATCAGTTTTTCTGCCAAGTCAGCTTCAAGCAAATATTTCAAAAAAACAGGTTTCAAACTCCAACGAATTTTATTCTTATCATGCTTATATTTTTCTACTAAACCACCACTTAAATCAGATTTAATTTCATCCAAATCAATCCAAATTAATCTATCCTTATTTTTAAATTCAGTTGCTTTTGAAGCATCGATATTTAAAACAAACAAGGTACAATTAGGGTTAATCTGACTTAAGGACTCAAACAATGCATTAACCTTGAACAAATGGCTATTTGTGGTAATTGTACAAAAATAAAAACCCATCATTTGAAGTCTAGGATCAAAAATACACCATCTCGAAAGCAAACAGCCAACAGTGTTTGGAAGATTTAAGGTCAAATATAGAGAATAAGGCAAAACTGGTTAAAAAAATAAGTTTTGTTCCCAATCAGCCATTTTTCAAAGACCATTTACCATAAGAAGCCATTGAAATTTTGAATTATTTAGACCTTACTATTTCTGAGGAATTCTGCCTTATTTCGAATGAATTACAAAATATAAAATGGAATCATGACCCTAGGTTTTTCAGAATTATTCCGATAGGAAATTTGAAATAGTCCAATTATGCTATGCACTGCTTTGCTTAAACAGCTTTAGCATTGGCATTTACCATTGTAATTTTCGAAATAACCTTTAGACTATTTCTTAAATAACATTGTTTTTCAAGGGTCACCCATTTTGATATCTTATCCATTTCTATGCCTGTTTATTTAATTTTTAGCCCCTTTCTAGCCTTAATTAAAACAATTCGCATCCGCAAAAGGGGAAAATTATCCAGGATTACCTTTGAGTGTTTTCTTGCAACAGAAGGGATTCAGCAACACATTCCGCCATTAAATTGTATCCTTTAGAATTATGATGACCATCAATTTTCCAATAGTACATTTTAGGCTCATTCCCCAATTGATTCATTTTGAGGCGATAACAAGGAAAAACATCTAAATAGCCCACATTAGAAAGAGTGGAAATATGCTTTTGGGCCTGGGTAAAATCAAAAAACCATTTATTTTTAAGCACTTCGAACTTAGTTGGGTAAAACAGAAAATAGGTTTTGAAATGGTATTTTTTCCCTAAACTGTCATACTTGTTAAAGACATCCTTAAGAATTTGGTTTCTTTTTTCTTCAAGGTTTGAATTTTTATTGCAACCACAAGGTTCGCTTATATTCTTGCCAAAAAAATTAAGGAAAATCCTACCCGATAAGCTTAAGGCATAAAAAGGCTCCCAAGCCGGGGGAGGATAAAATTTCAAAGTTCCATCCTTTTGAAAACGCTCAAAACCTCCTCTAATACAGAAATCAAAAAGTACATCATTTTCGCTAACTGCCTGAATAACTATATCAGGTCTATATTTCAAAAGTCGATCTTCCAAATTCTTAAAACCAAAAACGGGATCACTTCCTCTTACACCTGCATTCAGTACTTCAAAAGAGTCTTTAAGCATTTCAGCTAATTTAGCCGGATAACAAGAATCCTGTGGTGCGCCATCTCCTTCAGTAAAACTATCTCCAAACACAATGATCCGAGAAGGTTTCCTTTTATTTAAGGACCAATCCTTTCCTAAGTAACCTAAGGCATTGTAATTCGAAACGAATGAAAACTCAGGAGAACTGGACGCAATGGTATCATACGGTTGGTAGACATGGTAGTAGTTTTGAGAATTCAATTCAAATGGCGATTGATAGGCTCCTGTTCTTGCCTCACTATAGGTATTATTTATTCCTAAAACCAACAATCCGATTTCAAGAATTATCAATCCACTCCAGATTCCTAGAACGATCAAATATGCCTTTTTTACCGTATTTCCTTTATTGAAAAACCCAATAAAAACTAATGGAGAAAACAAAATTAAGCCATAAAACAAGGCGCTGAAAACAATCCGAGTATGCCACTTAATAAAATAATATCCTACTTTTTGAAACCAGTAAAATTCCCAAATTAAATAAGCAAAACCTAGTAAAATCAACAAGAACAGAAAAAGCTGGCTTACAGTAAAACTAATATGGATTGCAATTCTGCGTTGTAAAAACTTTGATTTCATTTCCGTAAATGTAATACCTTTATTTTTTGTATGAGTAATTTATACCAACTTATTAATTCCTATTTTGGGAAAGGGAAGCCATCCTCTAAAAACCAATACAAGCCACTAAACCCATCCCAATATTTAGCCTACAATAGGTTTCGACCGGAAGGAGCAAAACCTATTTTTTGTTACTTACCTTTCAACAGTCTTACTTTTTCAATGAGTGGGAACGTTTATGTATGCAATTACAATAAGAATATACTATTAGGTCGATATCCCGAAAATTCAATAGCTGAGATTTGGAAAAGTGAACAGGCACTTAAGCTTAGGGAACACATGCGGCATAACGATCTTGAATATGGCTGTAACCATTGCAAATTTTATTTTGACAAGGGGAAATTCAGTAATTTAAGGCCCTTATCCTTCGACAAGTACCACAAGTCTACTTATGCGGATTTCCCTCAGGTGATGGAGTTCGAGTTAAGCAATGAATGCAACTTGGAATGTCAAATGTGTAATGGGAATGTCAGCAGCAGCATTCGCAAAAAAAGGGACAATCTTCCACCTCTATTTAACCCTTATGATGATGAATTTGTTATTCAACTCGAACCTTATATTACAAATTTAAAGGAAGCAAAATTTTATGGTGGAGAACCATTTTTAATTCCGATTTATTTTAGGATCTGGGATCGATTAATGTCTATAAACCCTAATTGTAATGTTTTTCTAATCACGAATGGTACACATTGGAATTCCAAGATAAAGCATTTGGTTGAGGCAATGAACCTTGACATTGCCATTTCAATTGATTCTCTTCAAAAAGAAAGATTGGAAAGTATAAGAAAGAATGCAAATTTTGAAAATTTAATTGAAAACATCACTAACTTTAATGAAGTATTGCAGCGTAAAGGGAAAACCCTTTCATTAAGTTTTACAATTCAACAAGAAAATTGGCAAGAGTTGCCTTCATTCATCAACTATTGCAATGAAATAAAGGCTTCTGTATATATAAGTTATATTGACAGTCCCAAAAAATACGCTATCTCGGAATTGAATATCGAATCACTTCGGCAAATAACGAAAGAGCTTGGTTCAGTTAAGCTATCTCAAAATAGCACTTTAGAGCGGCACAATTCTCAATGTTTAAAAGACTTTTTAAATTACGTAAAAAAATACATTGAAAACGAGAGCGAGCCTCAATATGAAGACTATTCCTACCTGCCTGAGAATTTAAGTGAAGAAGCAAGGCGCTTAATGAAGTCTCATAAACTTATTAAAGTTAGAAAATCATTAAGCAGGGATGAATTGATAGTATTGATAGAGCAAAATTTGAAAAAGAATTCGATTTCATTTTCATCGGATGATCTTATAAATAAAATAGATGAAATATATTCAGTTGTACCCTTGATAGAAAGACCCAAAATTTATGGAATGCTTTCACAAAACAATTTACCCCAAACCATTCAATTACTTTGCGACAAAGACATTGTTGACCTAAGGGAAATGACTTTATGGCAACTGCCACTAATTGTATTGGAAAAGGTTTGAACCCAATATTGCCATTGAGATGTGAGTGGTGGAGTGCAATAAATAAACCTAAGCACAATATGGCTCAGTGTCAGATTAAGTCGTGACTATTACAAAGAAATTGTGAATTCATTCCTACATTTACGAACATTTTCTTTACAAACAAACTAAGGTCAAGATAGTTAATTAACGATAAAAAATTAGTCAAATAGTATGTTTCATCAATCCGTATTCCAATATAAAATTGCAATCCCACTTTGGTTGATTTTCCTACTCGTTTTTCTAATCTATTTCGTTTGGGAAATATATTGGTTTCAGCTAGTAGGGTTGAATTTTGTAAAATGGCACACCCATTTAATTCCATTAATTGCCATTTGGTTTATTACTTCCTTTGGTATGAGTTTAACTTCATACCGAAAAGAATTACAATTGGGAATAGCCTCTTTTTTTTTAAGCTTGCTATTGGCAGAATTTATTTTTATGGTTTTGGGTATTAATAAAACCTATGTCGAAAAAAGAAGTGGCAACTACCAGTCTATACTAAATGAACATAATACCAATATTCTTAGAAATTATGCCCCAAATTCAACCCATCTATTAAGATCGCCAGAATTCAGTTACGAAAGAAAAACAAACCGAGAAGGCTTTAGTGACCAAGCCTTCCAAGAGAAAGGGTATAATATTCTTGTTCAAACTTTTGGAGATAGCTTTACAGAAGGGGATGGTGCCCCGGTGGATAGCAGCTACCCTGCAAATCTGAAAAGGCTACTTGGTAAAGGCTACATTATACAGAACTACGGTATATGTGGAAATGATCCTGGATTTTATTTAAAACAATTCGAAAAAATTGGTAGATTCTACCATCCCGATATAATCATTCTTAGTTATGGAACTGGAGATTTTGTTGTTGATTTCTTTTCTAGAGGTGGACTGGAGCGTTTCAATAAAGATGGTTGGAGTACGGCAAACGGGCCATGGTGGGAAGTAATTTATGCCTGCAGTTACTCAAGTCGATTGATTTTTCATGCCTTTGGAATCACCTACAATGATTTCTTTTTAAATGAAGATGAGAAAAAGGCGAGGTACAAGCAGCTGGAACAGAAATGGAATTTAATTTTTGTTGAAATGGCAAGACTTGCGCGAATGAACAACACAAAAATTTTATTATTTAAGAAGCCGGAAAGAAGTGAAATTGATCAAAACAAATACCAATTCGACATGTCTTTTTTTGATTCTCTACTAGTCAAATATCCCGAAATCCATCATGTTGATTTATTACCCAAATACAGGAAGTGGATGAAAATAGGTCAGGGAGGTTCTAAAGAAGCTTATTATTGGCCAAAGGACGGACATCACAATTCCAAAGGGTATAATGTCATGGCTCATTTGATTTATGAATCATTGAAAGAAAAAAATCTATTACTTGCAAGAGAATCAAGTCAACCCAAAAGATAAGAAGGTGGGATCAGATCTAAGAAAAAAGGTTGTTAATTTAAGTGAGGAATTTCAATTTGTAAATTCGATACTTAAATATTTAGGTTGGAAAAAAAGTTTATTAAAGGAATCTAAGGTTTTTTGCATGGCGCCCTGGATTCAACTGCATGCTCAAACAAATGGACATGTCGCCCCGTGCTGCATGGCAGATGCATGGGATGGCAGAGAAACCGGAAATCTTAATGAGGATGCCAATCTAAGTCAGCAATGGAATAGCCCCAAAATGAGGCAGCTACGGTTAAACATGCTAGCCGGAAAGGAAAGTTCCATTTGCGGAAACTGTTATAAATATGAATCACTAGGGAAGTTAAGTGAGAGAAATACATATAATAGATATTATTGCCGTTATTTATCCCGTTTATTTATAACGGATAAAGAAGGTCGGTTGGACACTGATTCAATTCCACTCATTGATTTGCGTTTCAGCAATAAATGCAATTATAAATGTAGGATTTGCAATTCAGAATATTCTAGTTTATGGTATGAAGACGAGTTGAAGGTAGGCAATTATTATGGGAACCAACCATTGAAATTAAAATCAATGACTACCAAGATGGACGATCTGTGGAGGTCTCTTGACTCACAACTTGCTACCGTAAAACGCATACATTTTGCAGGTGGAGAGCCGTTATATATGGATGAACATTACACGGTTTTGGAGAAACTTCTGGCATTGGGCAATAATAAGGCTGTATTGAGCTATAACACTAATTTTTCCACTTTGAAGTATAAGAATTACGATGTGGTAAAAATTTGGAAGAAATTTGAATCAGTTCATATTTGGGCCAGTTTAGATGGGATGGGTGAGAAAGGTAATTATCAAAGGAAAGGGCAGCGGTGGAATAAAATCGAGGAAAATATACTTGAAATTCAACAAAAATGTCCGCATGTATTGTTTGGGGTTAATGTAACAGTAAGCATTTTCAACATATTTGATGTAATGGATTTTTACCAATATATGGTAACTGAAAATTTTGTAAAGCCAGAAAGAATGAACCTATACCTGCTTTTTAGTCCGGAGTGCTTTTCAATAGCTCAATTAACACCAGGATTAAAAAAAAGGGCCATGGAAAAAATTGATTCCTTTTTAAAAAATGAACTTCCAAGGATACCCAATAGTTCAAATTTTAGAAACCATCTTGAAAGTGCAAGAAGGTATATGTTATCAAAAGAACCGACACATCAGCTAGAATTAAAAGATCGGATTCAAAAAGTTGATGAGGTTAGGGAGGAGAAGTTTTTAGAACTTTTCCCAGAATTAGCCGAATTACTGATTTAGGAATTCCACTTTTGGTTGAAGTTTCTGTAGACCGATGCTGCTTTGAGTAAACTGTGTTTGAAGACCCCTATCGCAGGAGGATTAATTTGCTCCTTAAAGTAAAATTGCAAGTTGTGACGAATTTCAGGTTTAATGCCGTACTTCGCATTTAGCAATCTTTTTCTTTCCAGTGCTATCAACTGTTTTTGGAAATTTTCCTGAATATTTTCCGGAGCATGGTCAATACTAATTTCATTATACATTTCCGAGGACATATGAGGATCGTGCCTCATCCTCTTAAATTCTACAAAAGTAGGCCGGTTTCTGTAGACTAGTTTTTCACCTAATTCAGAAAATGGGACTAATTCATGGTGATTTTCTTTTTGAACAACCATACTAATGCCGAGCAGAACAAGGTTATCCAATTTCTTAATAAAATCAAGGTTTTGCAACAATTTATCCCATTTCCCCGGAGGACGAACTTTTGAATAAACCTTGGCGCTGGCAGCATCAATTGAAATATCTGTTGAAAGTTCTATATCGTGTAACCCTTTCATTTGCATAAAAGTTTTCTCATCAAAAAGTTGTCCATTGGTATGCAAATGAATTTTCTTAATGGAAGGGTATTTTCTTTTATCAAAATTAAGAAGGAAATTACGAAAGGCTTTACTTATGAAAGGATCACCAACACCGGTTAGTGCAATGGTTTCAACTTGAGGTAAAATATGTTGTTCCGCATATTGATGCAGTGTAATTACCTTTTCGAGCTTATTTCCTTTCAATTTAATATAATCGGGTCTACAGCTTGGACATTTCAAGTTGCAGCTTTGGTCATAATTAAGGTTTATATGGCTTGGTGGTACCGCATTCCATTGTTTAGGAGCCTTTTTCATTGGAATGACATGATAATTTTCCAATCCACTTAAAGCATCAATTATATTTGGACACCAATCTTTTTTACAATGTCTTAAGGATCCGTCAAAGCTGGAATCTCTCAACTTTTTTGCATTTTCACCCAACCAAATTTCATCCCAGGTTTGAGTAAAAATATTTCCCATGGGAAATTCCACCCAATCGGGGCAACAGGCAGGCCAAATATTCCCATCATCATCAAGGGAAATACGGCTAAAAGGAAGTTTACAAAAAAGCTCCATTCCCACTTACATTACCTTGCTTGGTTCATACTGTTTAATTACATCATACCATTCAGGAAAGGTTTTTGCAAAATCCTCCTTTCGATAAGCGTCGTGTATGTCTATTTTCTTGAAAAAACTCGTAAAATCTTTATCAATTTTATTATCCAGAAAAAGTATGAGGTCTTCAATGGTTTTAGTTTTCTCCCTAGTCATATGATAGGTGGTCTTAACATACTCTCTTAATCTTTCCCTAATTTTTGATTTAACCTCATCTGGCAATATTTCTATGGAAAATTCCCATGGAGCATAAACAAGATTCCAATAGACAGGCATACCGGGTAAATTTTCGTTCATAAACGCAAAATATTCAGGAAAGTACCAAATGTTTATATTGGTAACACTGCAACAAATTTTGGCTTCAATTGTATCGGAATCAGAATGACCTCCAAATCGGATATAATTTTTAACATTGCGAAAAACCTCTTCCCATTTGGCTCCATTCCTCTGGTATTCAAATCTTTCCTTAATATCATCTAAGCTAAAATTTATATATACCTTTTGGAATTGCAGGAACAACTTAACAATTTCATCTGAATAAACTGTGCCATTTGTGTTCAATAGTATGGAAATATGTTTGCAATGACCAGTTTTAACACAATACCGAAGTATTTCCAGGTTTTCTTCACTCATTAAGGGTTCTCCACCAAAAAGACCTATTTGAGTAAAATTAGGCACCCAGCTTTTTATAGCCTCTATATTTTGAGGTGTCATATTGTAATGGTGTTCCTCATTCCAGTTGTAGAGTTTTTTAGCTTCTGGAATCCATCGATGACTGGCAGTTGGCATGCAAATTCTACAACGCAGATTGCAAATATTACTCGCATTAATTTCGACCCGCATAGGAATTAAAGGATTTTTAACCTGTCCTTCCTGAACATTGTAGCCAAAAGAATCGAAACGCATGGGTCGAAGCCCCATTTCCTGTTCCCTCCAACATTCATTGCAACCTTTCATTTTAGTACCTGTATGAAAAGACGCCCTTAACTCCTTCATGTAGTCACTATTCCATGCATCTTCGATGGAGTCATGTTCTGCGTTTAAAATACGACCTTCATGGGTAATAAAAGCTTCATGTTTACTGCATGGCATATACTTTCCTCCAGCAGTCATTAAAACCTGAAAAAAGGGATAATAACAAAAATCTGAATTTTCAGGTGTTCGCAAAGGAATTACTTCATTTCCAAACCACTTTTTTAATTCATTCAATAAAGCCATATTAACATGAATTTTCCGATGACGAATATAGTTAATATAGGCTCATCCCATAAAATTTCCCTACATTAGTTGCCGAATTTTATATATGGATTTTTTTGAAAGTATAAAAACCCGCCTTTCCTACAGCAGTAGACATGAAGCCTCCAAAAAGGCCGGTTATAATGTGTTAGATTTACTTCAGTATCGACGTTATAACAGTAGTCGGCCACTCGGTGCTAAACCTGTTTTTTGCTATGTTCCCTATAATAGCCTTACCTTTTCATTCTCAGGAAAGGTATTTGCTTGTTCCTATAATCGTTCCGTACAATTAGGTCAATATCCGGATCAAAGTATCGACCAGATATGGAATAGCGACGAAGCCAAACAATTGCGCAACCATATGCAAAACAATGATTTGGACTATGGATGCCAACATTGCCGTTACTTTTTTGAAAAAGGCAAATTCAGCAATCTAAAACCTTTGGTATTTGATAAATATTACCAAAATGTTTCAGCTTCCTTTCCCAAAGTAATGGAATTTGAACTAAGCAACGAGTGCAATCTGGAGTGCCAAATGTGTGTAGGGGAAGTAAGTAGCCG
>Ga0214923_10007033_pt1 | contig 12392 bp, 7 predicted proteins | sample LL1510_MetaG_FD_177993 | JGI IMG/M metagenome (GOLD analysis project Ga0214923, IMG submission 177993) | Freshwater microbial communities from Lake Lanier, Atlanta, Georgia, United States - LL-1510 | ecosystem: Environmental > Aquatic > Freshwater > Lake | place: USA: Georgia | collected 2015-10-15
CGATTTTGTTGAAGTGGGGACCTGCTTTGGCGAAAATTGCCGTTTCATTGGGATTTAAATTTGTAATTAAAAATACCATTTTTAAACAATTTTGTGGGGGTGAGAATATCAACGATTGTGTTACAGCAATTCAGGGTTTATCGAATTCCGGTATTGGAACTATTTTAGATTATTCTGTTGAGGGAGAAGAAAGCGAAGCTGTATTCAAACATACTGCTGCTGAAATAAAAAAGACCATCGATATGGCCAAAGGGAATTCAGATATTCCTTTTGCGGTTTTTAAAGTTACCGGAATCATAGATTCTCATGTACTAGAAAAGAAATCAGCAAATGACCAATTAAGTCCCTCAGAAGAAATTTTATGGGACAATGGAAGTAAAAGATTTTTTGATGTTTGTGAGCATGCCAAAAATTGTGATGTAAGGTTATTCATTGATGCTGAAGAATCTTGGATTCAAGAGGCAATTGATAGATTGGCAGAGCAAGCAATGTCTCAATTCAATAGTGAGAAATCAATTATTTACAATACCGTTCAGTTGTATCGCCACGACCGTTTGGCATACTTGAAAAAACAGATTGACGAAAGCAAAGTTTTTCTTGGTTTTAAATTGGTTCGTGGGGCTTATATGGAAAAGGAAAGAGCCCGTGCTGCCGAAAAAGGTTATCAAGATCCAATTCAACCTAACAAAGCAAGTACGGATAACGATTATAATGCAGCAGTAACTGTTTGTCTTGAAAACCACGATAAAGTGAGTGTTTGCATAGGAACCCACAATGAAAATAGCTCTATGTTGGGTGTGCAATTGCTAGAAAAACATAATTTGCAACCAAACGATAAAAAAGTTTACTTTTCTCAATTGTTAGGAATGAGCGATCATATTAGTTTCAATCTATCTCATTCAAAATACAACGTTGCCAAATATGTACCTTATGGTCCTGTTACAGCGGTTATTCCATATTTAACCCGTCGTGCCCAAGAAAATAGCAGTGTGGCTGGTCAAATGGGAAGAGAATTGTCTTTAATTGACTCAGAAATTACCAGACGTAGCAATGCAAAGTAATTCAACCGGATACAAGCTTATCAAAGTTGTAAGTATAGTTCTTATACTTTATGTATTGATTGGTGGATTGTTTTTGCCATTGAAAACTGGTATAACAGGGGTTTCTAATGGCCAATTGAAAAGCAATGAATTACAAACATTTTCAATAGATTTATACAATCCTGGCCAAGGTTTCATTGCGGAGAAAGTAATTTTAAAGCATAAGAATTTGGTTTTTCAATCACAAGAAAACCAATACAATGAAGCAGGATACTTAAATGTCAAAATGAATGTGTTGTTGGGCGATACCCAGCATTCGCAATTGTTTGATGTTTTTGTATTCGGTTCATCTAGCGTTTCTCCTAAGCAGTGGATGTATTTTCCTGATGCTGTTTGGGTTGAGAAAAGCAAAACAGATACTGGAATTTCAAACAAAATTGCATTGAGCAATTTGACCTCTTTGGTAAAGCAAGATGTTCAATTGGGATTTCCCAATAGACCTATATTGAATGAGAGTATTCGCAATTTATTGTACCACGTTCCAATGTGGTTTTCAATGATGTTCTTGTTGCTTTTGTCAGTAATATATGCCATCAAATACTTGATGAAAAATCATTTGAAAGATGATTTGTGGTCGGAGAGTTTTATTAAAATTGGAATATTAAACGGAATATTGGGTTGTGTTACAGGTTCTTCTTGGGCTAGTATTACTTGGCAAAGTTGGTGGCCTAGCGACGATCCAAAGTTAAATGGAGTTGCCATTGGTATGTTTATGTACTTGGCATATTTGATATTGAGAACTTCTTTAAAAGACCCTTATCAACGTGCAAGGATATCAAGTGTTTACGCCATTTTAATTTATCCAATTTTTATGGCACTGATTGCAATCATGCCTAAATTGTCGGCTGATACATTGCACCCAGGTTCTGGTGGAACCGTTGGTTTTAACAAATACGATTTAGACAATACCTTAAGGTTGTTCTTTTACCCAGCGGTAATTGGATGGATATTGTTTTTTACATGGATATCTATTTTGAGATACCGTTTTGAAACAATTAAAAATATACAAATAGAAAGAGAAGATAATGAATAAATTAAAAGCAATTATATTGACAATTGGCTTAAGTTCTATGAACTTTCTAATTGCAGGTGATTCTTCGGTTTCAGGTGCAAATGCGGTATCTGATGCTGCAACCAATATGTTGCGTGGCAATGCAAAATTCAATGTTGTTGCAACAGTTCTGGTTTTGATATTTATAGGAATCGTGGTCTATTTAATTCGTTTAGATAGAAAAATGATCAAGTTAGAAAAACAAATCAACCAAAAATGAAACCATTACACATTGCACTGTTAATTATTGCCAGTCTTGGTGTTGCTGCTGTGGTTAGTTTGTATGGCAATACCACTCAAATTGTATCGTTTAATGGCGCTGATTCTTTGGCCAAAGAAAATCCGAACAAGGAATACCATATTTACTGCAAATTAAACAAAGCAAAACCTGTTCAATACGATCCTCAAATAGATCCAAACTTGTTGATTTTTTCAGCGATTGATTCATTAGGGACAGAAAGAATGGTTAAGTATTTAAAACCGAAGCCACAAGATTTAGAGCGAGCAGAAAAAATGCTCATCATAGGAAAAAGTGAAGGTCAATATTTTCACGCTGAAACTATTTTCAGTAAGTGTCCCTCAAAATACGAAGACACTCCTGTAAATGCTACAAACAAATAATGCAAACTAAACCTGAAATCATTTCATTCGTAGGAGAATGGCTTTGGCTAGGTAACTTAGGCCAATTTTTTTCTGTACTTATGTTCGTTACAGCCATTTTATCGGCTGTTTTTTACTTTAGATCAGAACGAAATCAAATCGTAAGTGAATCTAAATTAGCAAGAACTTCCTTTTATATACATGCCTTTTCGGTAGTTGCCGTTTTTGTAATCTTGTTTGCAATTATTTTCAATCACCGTTTTGAATATTATTACGCTTGGCGTCATAGCAGCAAATCACTTCCCGTATATTACATGATTTCGTGTTTTTGGGAAGGACAGGAAGGTAGCTTTTTGTTATGGTTGTTCTGGAATTCAATTATTGGAATGATCCTCATTCGGGTTTCTGGAAAATGGGAAAGAAGCACCATGGCTGTGGTTGCTTTTGCACAAATCGCATTGAGCTCAATGTTGGTTGGTTTTCATTTGGGGGACTTCAAAATAGGAAGTAGTCCTTTTGATTTGCTCCGTGAACAACGTCCGGAATTTTTACAGATTCCTATTTTGGGACAATTGGGTGTTGGAAATTATTTAAAGGTATTTACCGATGGAAACGGATTGAATCAGCTTTTACAAAATTATTGGATGGTGATTCACCCTCCAACTTTGTTCTTAGGGTTCTCATTGGCCATTGTGCCATTTGCTTACTCCATTGCCGCTTTGTGGCGCAAAGATGATAGATCTTGGATTAATCCCGCATTAATTTGGGGATTGGTTTGTGTGGGTATTTTGGGAACTGGAATCATCATGGGTGGTTTCTGGGCTTATGAAAGTTTGTCGTTTGGTGGATATTGGGCTTGGGATCCAGTAGAAAACGCGTCGTTGTTGCCGTGGTTAATTATGGCTGCCGCAGTGCATTTGTTATTGATATCGAAAAATACGGGCCGACATATATTTACATCGCATTTATTGGTGCAATTGTCGTTTTGGTTGGTGTTGTATGCAACATTCTTAACCAGAAGCGGAATATTGGGTGAAGCCAGTGTGCATTCATTTACGGATTTGGGATTATCGGGACAACTTTTGATATTCTTGTTGGGCTTTATTTATTTGAGTTTGGTTTCAACTTTCTCAAGCGAGAAAAGCCAAAACAATATGCTGTCTATCGCATTTTTTGTGGTAGTGGCCATTATTGGATTGTCTTATATCATTCCTACAGATAAATCAACGTTAAGTACTGTTTTTCATGGTGTTGTGAAAAATGGCGGTATCATTCTGTTTTTAGGGATAATAATTTTATTCATCATTCGTTTGTACAAACGAACTAAAACGGCATTGGGCGATGAGCATTTGTCGTCTAGAGAGTTTTGGATGTTTATGGGTTCCATGTTCCTGATATTGAGTTTGATTCAAGTTTTCTCTGGAACAAGTATTCCGGTGTTTAACAAATTATTTGGTTATAAAACAGGTATTCCGGTAGCAGCTGATTACAACCGTGTTCAATTGTGGATGGCAATGCCTATTATGGCATTGATGGCTATTGGTCAATATTTTAGTTATAGAGAATCCGACAAGAAATTGGTATTAAAACAAGTGTTTATCACGTTGGGTATATCATTGGTGGTAACTATCTTGGTAAACCTTAATTTCAATATTGAAGGTCTTAACTTTTTAACTTTCTTATTTTTGGCTGTTTGGGTTATTGTTGCGAATTTGTTTTATTTCAGAAATGGATTGAAATCAAAAGTAATTACCTGGGGTGCAAGTATTTCTCACGTTGGATTTGGAGTGTTGTTGGTGGGTGTTTTGGTTTCTTCGGTAAATCAGAAAATCCTTACCCGTTCGAATGAGGGAATTGACATGGCTCCTGAAACCAACGAAAAAGGTCAAACCGATACCAAAGGAATGGCATTCAATCGTGAGAACAGAATTCTTTACAAGAACAAACCAATTACCGTTGGAAATTACACTGCCAATTACACCCACAAAGTGGTTGGCACAGGTAAAGATTCAATTGACAAATATTTCCATGTTTTGTTTGTAAATAACCAAACAAAAGATTCATTTTATTTAACTCCAAAAACACAAAACAATCCTAAAATGGGATTGTTGGCTGAACCATCTACAAAACATTATGTGTCGAATGACGTATTTACGCATGTAAACTATGAAAGCGGCATGGATAAGGTAGAGCCATTTAGTGGTTTTAAAACAGCAGAAGTAAAAGTAGGAGAGTCATTTACCACCGAATCGGGTAAAACAAAAATGATATTGAGGGATATTGAACGCTTCAGTTCTAATCTCGGAGTTGTATTGCGATTAACAGTTCTTGCTGACAGATTGGGAGATACAGCTACCATTTTTCCGGAGTTTCGAGTGAACCAAGAATCCGGTGCTTTTGAATCAAATCCCGCTGAAAGCAATGAACTTGGATTGATGTTGATGATTCAGAATATCAAGATTTTAGATCCAGATCCATCGAAGCAAAATATTCAATTTAGCATTCAATCTGGTGAGAAAACGCCTGTTAAGGATTATATAGTATTGAAAATCATTCAATTTCCATGGATTAACTTGGTTTGGGCTGGTACCATTATCATGTTAATTGGATTTTGCATTGCTGTATTGAATCGGATTAAAATTCAGCGGAATTTGGCAAAGTCATGATTTCTAAAATTTACATTGTAGGATATGGAAACTTAGGCAAGCATTTGTCGGAGTACTTCATAGAAAATAATGTGAATTTTGGAGGGATATTTACAGATCAGCATTTAGCAATTCCTGAGATTGACATTTATCGCAAAAGCAAAATAAACGCAATATTAAAAGGTGGGGATGTGTTGTTTGTAACCACCAAGGACGATGAAATTGCTAATGTCATTCAGCAAGTTGAGAATCCCGATGTTGTTAAAATCTTATGCAGTGGAAGTGTTTCTTTAGAATCATTGAGTACAATCAGTAATTGCGGTGTTTGGTATCCATTGTATAGTTTCTCCGGCAATATGTCAATTGATTGGAAAAAAGTACCTGTATTTTTAGAATACTCAAATGAGCATGTATTTGAATTACTTTCCAATCTATGTGGTCATTTGAATAAGCAGTTTCATGTTTTAAGTTCAAAAGAGCGCAAACAACTCCATTTGTCTGCAGTGTTTGCCAATAATTTTGTAAATGCCTGTTTCATTGGGGCAAACGAAGTTATCAAAGGGAATGAATCGTTGAAATTTGACTATTTGTTGCCCATTATTCAGCAAACCATCGATAAAATTTCAGTTGGTAATCCTATTGAAAGTCAAACAGGTCCTGCAAAGCGAAATGATGTATCCACCATATCTGAGCATTTGAAAATGTTATCAAATTCAACTGCAGAAAAAGAATTATATATAGCTATTTCTAAATTTATTCAACAAAATTTTAGTTAATTTTTATATCTAACTTATTTTCAGCATATTTGTTATCATGTTGAAAATGAGGATATTTTTTTGTTTTATTTTGTTGTTTTGTTTCATACAAAATTCAAAAAGCCAATTATCCGGCAATTATACCTTAGGCGGCACCACGGCAACATCTACCAATTTCATTTCATGGTCTGAGTTTGCTAAAGCATACAACCAAAATGGCGTATCAGGGAATGTTAAAATTACAGTAATTGCGGATTTGACAGATACGGGAAGGGTGATTCTGAAAGGTATTGATACTGTAAATTATTGGGGTAAATCAAAATATTCCTTGTTGATAGATGGGAATGGAAAAACGTTTACTGCGAAAAGTGTTTATGAAATACTGTTACTTTATGCTGTAAGCAATTGTAAAATTACAAATTTAACATTTGTAAACACCTCAAATTCAACTTATGCTAAAAATATTCGATTAACAAAAAACTCCAATTACAATGTCATTGAAAATTGCACATTTTCGCTGCCCAATATATCAAATTCAACTACTCGGACTTCTTATATAGAAGCAACATTATATCCAACTCGATATGCCCTTGTGCCTAAAGGTTTTAATGCAAGGGCACTTAAAATAATAAATAATTTAATGATATCAAAGGGAAGTAATTCCCCTGGTCCATTAATGGGTATCTTAATTGAAAATGATAATTGGGATTCTACCAATGGAATGCGTATTGAAAAGAATCAAATTCAAAATTTTTGTCAGTATGGAATTTACTTTTTTAATTTGTTTGTCGATGATAGTATCATGAATAATGATATATCGAGAATAAATGCCAGCAATCAATCTAACGTATTTTCGAGGCAATGTGGAATCTTATTAACGAATATTAAAGTAATAAAATCAAATTGTATTATCAATAACAATAACATTCATGATATTCCGTATAAAAATCCCAAAACTTTCATGTTGGATAATTTTACTGGTATAGAATTATTATGTATTGTTTATGACGTTCGCGGTGTAATCAGATTTGATAAAGAATTACAAGTTACAGGTAATAGTATTTTCAATATCAATTATAAACACAGATTTTTGGGAATTCGTTTTCTGAGTGCTGCATCTTTGAAAATTTCCAATAATACAATCACAAATAATAATGGAGAAGGTGGAAAGGGCGTTGGTATTTCTGTGTCTAACTATACTCAGCGAGTTTTATTAAAAAACAATAGGATAACTAGAAATATTTTTGGAAATGCTGATACTTCTTTAGCCATTGGTATTGAAAATGAAATAAATAGTAATGGTACATTATACAGCTTAGATTCTTTGGTGTTAATAAATAACATTATTGATTCGAATGTGGTTCAAAATAATTTTACGGGAATTTACTCTACTACTAATGGCCGTAGTGGAAATGCCACAAGTAATTTTTATCGAGAATTAATATTAATCATTGGCAATAGCATAAAAAACAATGAAGTAAAGGGAACAACAAGTACTTCTAAATTCACAGGTATTCAATCGTTGAATGGGAATGTAAAAATTTTTTCCAATATCATTGGTAATAATACTGGAGGTTATTTTCATTCTGCATTGTATAGGAATTCGGATTATTATGATGATTCTAGTACAATGTGTAAAATCCATCAAAATACCATTTATTTCAGAGGCAACTCATCTGTAAATAAATTTAACGGAATAAATATCAATACAATTGGTAAGGTTTCCATTTTGGGAAATATCATTGATGCAGAATTACCCAATACCGCAAATCCCGTTTATATTGAAAAATGTAATTTGCTAAAGAATTTGAATCAAAATGATTATTGGATCAAAGCTGCAAATGTCAATTTTAGAATTTTAAAAGATTCATTTTCTAGTGTGAAAGATTATTTAAAATGGTCAAAGGTTGGCAAGTCAGAATTGAACGTAATTCCTAACTTTCATAGTCCTTCAAACAATGGGTTTATTTCCAGTAGCTCAGAATTGCAAAATATTGTGGATACAGATTCTACCATGATTGAAGATTTTGTAAATACACGCAGATCAATGCCGAAGAGTGATTGTGGTGCCTTAGAAAACAGTATTTTAGACTTAAAACTAAGCAGAGTAATTGATTCTACAACATCTAACATTTGCAGTGGCGCTGAAATTAAAATCGGGGCAACCATTTATAATACTTATAATACGGTTGTAAAGGGATTCAAAATGGAGCTTTGTTTTCTCAAAGATACATTTGTTGAAAATTGCGCAGATAGTATTTCTCCCAAAGATTCGATCCGTTTTTTCTTTACCCGAAAAATTAAAATTAGTCAAAAAGGAAAAATCAGAATCAACTTAAAAAATTACGACGATAATTTAAAAAATGATACCCTATCTATATTTAAGAATATCATTGTGGGACCAACCGGCAGTGTAGTTACACCAATTGTTATTTCTAATGGCCCGACGTATAACCAAAACACCGCAACCGATAGTTTACTATTAAATCAGGAGGCAAGCTATCAATTATCATCTCCAACAAAATATACAAATGCCGATTATGGCAAAACGAAAAAGTGGCTAGTATCTTGTCAAGCTGTTTCTTTAGGTGGAAAGAATTTATCAGGAACTACCATTTTTGCTCCTACAACAAATCAAGATTTCTCATTGAAATTTACATGCAATGATTCAAACTATTGTGATAGTTTGTTGCTCATTAAATTGAAAATTAGTGATTTGGTTACTGGTTGCGATACAATTATCCTTCGAAAAATTCACATTTACCCAAAACAAAAAGTTTTGTTCAAAATGAATAAAACCATTTGCCTAGGTGATACTTTGAGTTTTATCAATCTCTCTAAAATTTCATGGAAAAGTTACCGCTATTACTGGGATTTTGGAACAGGAATTCAATCGGATACAAGCAATGTGCTATCTCCGAAGTTTCGATACAAGAAGCCAGGAAATTATATTGTAAAGTTAAAGGCTATATTGAATCCGCAGAGTTTCGAATTAATTTATTCAGATACAATAAAAGTAGTTGAATTGCCAAAAGCAGATTTCCAAATTGGAAAAATTTGCCAAAATCAACGTGCAGCAATTCAAAACAATTCAACTCCCAAATTCGCAAAAATGATGTGGAGTTTTTCAGATACTTCAGCAACTATTGAAATCAAGGATTCCCTTTTTAATCATATTTTCAAAAAAGCAGGGTACAAAAAGATAAAACTCACGGCAAACAATGAACAATGCAGTTCAAGTTTGGAAAAAATAGTTTGGGTAAATTATACTCCTGTTGCCAATTATAATGTAAAATCGTCTATCTGTTTTGGGAATCAAATTGACTTTCAAAACCTTTCTAAAAATGATTCAGGAAGTATGAAATATGTTTGGTACTTGGGTGAAAACAACAAAATAAGCACAGATACCAATCCCAAATATTTATATACAACCATTGGAGCTAAACCAGTTAAGTTAATTGTAAAAAATAATTTTGGATGCAATGATACCCTGCAAAAAACCATTCAGGTCTTAGCAAGTCCAAGCATCTGTGATTTTGTGGGGAAACCCGATTATGCAACCTATTATTATGGATATAAGTTTAATCCCATTGATCAAAATCAAACTATTGGGGGAGAAGCGAATACCAAATACACTTGGTACAACGTTTCCAATTCAGACTCAACTAGTGGAATTGGCGTGAATGCCGTTGGTATTTTAAACTTCAAGAAAGATGGAAATTTTTCAATAAAGATGGTTGCAAGAAATACACAAACTCAATGCAGTTGCCAAACCACCAAAAGTTTTTTATTAAACCGTTTGAATACATCGTCAATTTCAATAAAGGGAATTCAAATTTATCCTAATCCAGTGAATGATGTTCTAACTATCAAATTTGGTACCGAAGTTGAATTGATACACTTCGAAGTAACAAATATTACCGGTGGACTTGTAAAAAGTGGATGGTTGAATTCAGCTGCAAACTTATTCAAGCTAGATTTAAATGAAATAAAATCGGGAGTTTATCATGTGAAGTTAAAATCTAAAAACAATGAATTTATTCAGGTAATTGAGAAAATTTAGTTGATTTTAATTTAAATCATTTTAGTGCTATTTCCAAATTTATTAAACAAAATTTTAGTTAGGGTATTGAAAAATTAAACAATTTGAATTAAATTTGATTTTAACTCAATTGAATGACTCAGCAATTGTTATCATCAAAGCCTCAAATTAGCCTATACGAATACTTCGGTATTGAAGTTTTTTTCTTGTCTTCCGATACGCAGCCACTGGTTGTTTATGGTGAGTTCCAATCTCGAATATCCAAAATTATGATTCACCTAGATAATGGAGTTTACAGCCATTTAACGGTAGATACAGTTGACAATTGTCAGCCATTAGAAAAGCAAGAGCTCGATAAATTTACCAAAGTGGTAAACAACAATTTAACCGAAATCATTAAAAGTTGGTCAAACCATTACATCTATCGAAAAAATATTCAATTCGAAAAAATTAACAAACCCATTCTTTAAGTTTATTTAATATTAAGCCGAATTCCAGAGTAAAAATTTATTCCATTCGCTGGCGCCCAAGAATTTGCTGCGTCAAATATTTCGCCCTGGCTATTTTTAATGCTTAAAATAGGATCAGCCTGCTTTACATTTCCAATGTTCTCAACGCCAAAATAAAATTCAAAGCTGTTTTCGTAGGCTTTTCTAATTTGAAAGTTAGCAATCACAAACGAAGGACTATATTTATTTTCTGTTTCAGAAAAATAAGCAATTCTTTTTGGACCATTAATTTGTGCAACTCCATCGAAATACCATTTATTTCTTGTTTTATAGCCAATAACCAATAATCCCCGGTGAACACTTTGAAAAGGTGAAATCTGGAATTTGTAATTTAGCCACTGCAAGTTTTTGGCATATCTGTAAGCAAATTTAACCTCCATTCTACGAATAGGATGAATGGTCCATTCCGCATGGAAACTATTGGTTGTGCCGGCAAATTGTCCCCCATAAGAATGAATGATTGTTTGCTGTAAACTCATATCTCTATCGATGACAGTTTGTTGCCAAAAACGGGTTGAAAAGACATCAATCGTAAGCGTGCTTGGATAATTGAGAAAGAAAAAGTTTCTCAAATAACTTACTCCGCTGTTAAATCCTTTTTCTTGAGCCAATCCATAAGGCATTGAAATATTTGTTGATGCAATTGAGATTTCCTTGTTAGAAATAAACAAAGGTAGGTTTTCAATCAATACGTAGGAAGTACGACGCCCTAAACCAGCTTGTAAAAACAACTTGTTGTTTTTATTGAACTCAAGTTTCGAATGAACCCTGGGTGTAAAAAAGTAGCCAAATGAATTGTGGTAATCTTCGCGTAGTCCCAATACCAAAGAGACTTTTTTTGTAGTCATTACAAATTCGCCAAATACCCCAAACTGCTTTTCAGAGAAATTGAAATTTAAGGGGGTAGTTGTTTGTAATAAATTATCGGTAAGGGACTCATTCAATTGATTCACCATGGCTGAAATGCCACTTTTTATTTTAAATAGTTTGTTGAGTTGATTCTCGTAAACTCCTGAATAACTTATTTTTGATTCATTACCAATATAATTTCGATCAATGCTGGCATTCAACAAGGTTCTATTTTGGTGATTCGAAACATTAAGGATATTTCCAATGCTTGAATTTGAGTCGAGAATGATGCCCACTTTGGCAAATACATCCAAGCGATTCTCATTTTGCACAAAGTGGAAATTATTCAATGTATTGTCGAATTGATTGCTTCCAACTTTCATTGCACCAGCATCTTTCGATTCTACCCAATAGGTAGCTCCAAATTGACCCTCCAAGTTTTTTCCTTGATAATTGGATTGATTACCCAGGTAAATTCTTGAGGTTTGTGGCATATCTGAATAACCATCACCATTCATATCGGTAGGATACCACTGTTTTCCCAAATGCAAGAAACTGTGAGATGTCCAATTACTTGAAAGGACAGATTTATTCACGATATTAAATTCTGAACGACCTTGATTGTTTAGGTAGGCATTGAATTGCCAATTTGGATCGGTAATTGCCGATTTAAGTGCGTAATCTATTCCACCGGTTAATCCTTCATAGCCTAAAGTTACAGAACCCGTTCCTTTTGCAAGTCGAACGTCTGAAACCATTGGGCCAGGAATGTTATTCAATCCGTTAAGCGTTGCCAATCCTCCTAGTTGCGGAATATTGTCGCGTGTCATTAACGCATATT
>Ga0214923_10007034_pt1 | contig 12391 bp, 7 predicted proteins | sample LL1510_MetaG_FD_177993 | JGI IMG/M metagenome (GOLD analysis project Ga0214923, IMG submission 177993) | Freshwater microbial communities from Lake Lanier, Atlanta, Georgia, United States - LL-1510 | ecosystem: Environmental > Aquatic > Freshwater > Lake | place: USA: Georgia | collected 2015-10-15
TGGGCAGCCATGCCGCCATGAAAGCCGGGTCGGCCGCGCGCTACGGCCACACGACCGACAACACCCGCAAGGCCGCCGCCGAAGGCATCGAAGCGCTGAAGGAAGTCGCCGCCTCGCTGGACTCCGTGGTCGGCCAACTCATCGGGGGCATCCAGTCCGGCATGGGGTATCTGGGAGCCAGCCATCTGGCGAACCTGAGGCAACGGGCCCGGTACATTCGGGTCAGCCCTGCCGGCCAGAAAGAGGCCTCACCGCATGACGTGATCGAGGTCAAGACCTCCAGCGGCTCTGGCGACAAGGCCTGAGCATGATGATCCTGCCCACCCCCGCAGGCATCCACGCCCGGATCGAGGCGCTGGCTCCGGACGTCTTCCGCCTGCGTCTGGAAAGGGTCGATGCCCCTCCAGTCCCGGCCTCAGCAGCCCTCATCGAGCCCAACTGGGAAATCCCGGAAACGGCCGCCCAGCGCATGGGCAACCGATCCTGTCTGGCGACGGAGTGCGGCGTTTTTTCGTGGGATCGCCGGGGCGCTTGGCAATTGAGCGACGCTCAGGGGTTTGAGGTCTTCTCAGCCGGGCCCAGTTCAACCGGATTCTCCGCCAACGGAGCCCCTGAACTGACACTGGACCTCATCGAGCACGAGTCGCTCTTCGGTCTCGGAGAAGTCACGGGCACCCTCGATCGCCGCGGGTCCGTGCGTGAGTTCTGGAACATCGACGTCCTGGGGCATGCTCCTGCGATCCACCCGGCCCTGCCTTCGTTGTATGTGTCCGTACCCTTCGCCCTGTCACTGCGGCACGGGCGGGTGGCCGGTCTATTCTGGGACAATCCCAGCCGTCAGCATTGGGATCTAGGGTCATCGCATCCGGATCAATGGCGTCTGCGGGCCGATTCCGGAGACATCGATCTCCATCTTTTCCTGGGGCCCACCGTGGAGTCGGTGCTCCGCCGCTATGCGCAACGGACGGGCACCATGCCCATGCCCCCAGAGTGGGCCCTGGGCTATCACCAGTCCCGCTACAGTTACGAGACCCAGGCACGGGTCGAGGCCGTGGCCCGGGAGTTCCGACGTCGGGACTTGCCCTGTGATGCCCTCTACCTGGACATCCACCACATGGACGCCTACCGCGTGTTCACCACGGGGCCGGGGTTCTCCCGGTTGCCTTCGATGACCCGCAAGCTCCGCCGTCAGGGCATCCGCACCGTGGCCATCGTGGATCCTGCGGTGAAGGACGACCCCGACTTTCCCGTGCTCCAACGCGGAATCCAACACGAGGCCTTTGTGCGGGAAGCCGATGGAACAACGGATTATCGGGGCGAAGTCTGGCCGGGCCTCGCGCGGTTTCCAGACTTCCTGAAATCGGAAGTCCGGACCTGGTGGGGAGATGAGCAACGCACGCTGCTCGAACAGGGCGTCGCGGGCATCTGGAATGACATGAACGAGCCGGCCAACTTCGCCCGGCCCGACAAGACTCTACCGCCGGATGCGCTGCACCGGACCGCCGCGGGGCCCCAACCCCATGCCGCCGTCCACAATCTCTACGGGCAGGCCATGGCTCAGGCTTCCCGGGAGGGCCTCCTGCGGCATCGCCCCGATGAGCGCCCCTTCGTGGTCACCCGGGCGGGCTATGCGGGCATCCAGCGGCATGCCATCGTCTGGACCGGAGACACCTCCTCCCACTGGGAGCACCTTCGAGACGCGGTGCCCATGCTGCTGAATCTCTCGCTGAGCGGAGTCCCGTTCTGCGGCGGCGATGTCGGGGGATTCCTGGGCAACGCAACGCCAGAACTCTTCGTCCGTTGGCTTCAGTTCGCAGCCTTCACCCCCTTCTTGCGCAACCACAGCAATCTGGGCACCCGGGATCAAGAACCCTGGGCCTTCGGTCCGGAGGTGGAAGCCATCGCCCGGGAGACGCTTCGCCTGCGCTATCAATTCCTTCCGCTCCTCTACTGCCTCAGTCAGCGAGCGGCCACCGAGGGCGAGCCATTGATCCGCCCCCTGCTCTACCAGTACACCAACGATCCGGTTGCCGTGGCCTGCAACTCCCAGTTCCTGCTCGGAAGAGATCTCCTGATCGCACCGGTTCTAGAACCCGGCTGCCCAGCCCGCAGCGTGTATCTGCCCAACGATGTCTGGTACGATTTCTGGACGGGCGAACGCCAGGTGGGCGGAAAGTCCGTGCTCGCAGAAACACCGCTGGATCGGATTCCGGTCTATGTCCGCGCCGGCGGCATTCTACCCCTGGCCCCAGTCCGCAATTCCACACAGGAGCCTCCAGGCGAAACCCTCTCGCTGCATGTATGGCCGGGCCCGGAAGGGTGTCTTCATTGGTACGAAGACGACGGAATCTCCCGAGAACACGAATCGGGAGTCTTCCACCAACGGCTCATCACCCTGGGCCGGCACGGTCGCACCACGCATTTGCACTTCGGAGCAGCGGAGGGGAAGTTTTCCAGCCGCATCCGAAATTGGAAAATCGTCCTGTGGGACACGTCTCCGAAAGCCCGGATCCGAATCGACGGTGCCCAGCGCAAGTCCCCGGTTTCTCCGGAGACTGAACTCTTGGTGATCGACCTGCCCAACCGGGATTCGGCCATCGACATATCTGTCGTGGGCGGGGTCTGAAGCGGTTGCCCTACCTAGTTTTGGCCGAGGGACTTGTCTCTCGGACCCTCTTGCTCTGCCCCCTCTGGCCTTGCGGTGGACGCCCCGACTGAAGAGGCTGTGGCCCATGATTTCCCGGAGTGCCCGTCTGCGTATTTGGACCGGATGGCTGGGCTGTTTCTGTCTGGGAGCCTGGGCTGCCCAAATCCCTCAGACAGCACCCATCAACGACGTGGAAGAGGCCGTTCCCCCGTACTCGCTCCCCGAAGCGCTGACCCTCCGGAATGGCAAGCGGGTAACCTCGCCCCAAGACTGGCCGCGGCGACGCGCAGAGTTGGTCCGCCTGTTTGAAGAACACGTGTACGGGCGAATCCCGGATCGACTGCCTCGACAACCGGGTTGGGTGGTGGAAACGCGCCGAGACGCCCTCGGTGGAAAGGCGATCCGACAGCGCATCCAAATCCCCCTGACCCGAGGTCAGCGCCCGATCCTCCTGGATCTTCTGGTGTATCGACCATCCCAGGCCACCCAACCGGTGCCGATTTTTCTGGGACTGAATTTCGATGGAAACCACACGGTCACCCCTGAAATCGATGTGCCGCTGGCACGGGGCTGGGTGGCCAATCGTCCGCGCAGCGGTGTCACCAACAACGTGGCCAACCAGGCGAGCCGCGGCAGCGACGCGGCGGCTTGGCCGATTGCTCGAATCCTCGAACGGGGGTACGGACTGGCCACAGCCTATTATGGCGACGCCGAGGCCGATTTCGACGGCGGGTGGAAACACGGACTCCGAGGCGCGGTGGCTCCCCAAGGATCGGAGCACCGCTTTGAACCCGGTGACTGGGGAGCCATTGCCACATGGTCCTGGGCCCTGTCCCGGGCCATGGACCAATTGAGCCTCGATCCGGCCGTCGATGCCCAGAAGGTGGCTCTGCTGGGGCACTCACGCCTCGGCAAGACGGCCCTTTGGGCGGGTGCACGCGATCCCCGCTTCGCCCTGGTGATTGCCAACGAATCCGGCGAAGGCGGAGCGGCTCTGGCCCGACGCTTCTTCGGAGAGACCACCTTGCGCATCAACACCAGTTTCCCCCACTGGTTCAATGGACGTTTCAAGGACTACAATCATCGCATCGCCGATCTGCCGGTAGACCAGCATGAATTGGTGGCCCTCGTCGCTCCCAGGCCCGTGTACATCGCCAGTGCAGAGCAGGATCGCTGGGCTGATCCCAAGGGCGAATACCTTGCCGGATGGCATGCCAGCGAGGTGTATCGACTTCTCGGCAAGGACGGACTTCCCGGCCCCGACCTCCCGGCCGTGAACCTGTCCGTGGGCGAATCGGTCGGCTACCATGTCCGCTCGGGCCCTCATGCATTGACGGAGGTCGATTGGGAATTCTATTTGAAATTCGCCGATCGGCACCTCCGCTAATCGCCCTGTGCTCCTGTCAAAACCCACAACCGCATCCCATCACCTCATGTCGACAAAACTTTTTCTCCGTTCTCTGGCCTTGCTGTGCTGCCTGAGTGGTATCGCCCTTGGCCAGGATTGGGCCAAGCCACGCCTTGAAAAATCTCCGCGCCATCTGGAATGGGTCACCATCCGCCACGGGAACCGAGAGGTGCGGTGCTGGGTGGCTTATCCGGAAGTCAAAGGAAAGGCCACCGCAGTGGTGGTGATCCATGAGATCTTCGGGCTAACGGACTGGGTCCGGGGTGTGGCTGACCAATTGGCTGAGGCCGGTTACATCGCCATAGCGCCGGATCTCCTTTCAGGAACAGGCCCCAATGGCGGAGGCACCGACTCTCTGGGCGGTCCGGATGGAGCCCGTTCCAAGATCGGATCACTACCTCCAGACCAGGTCACCGCCGACTTGAAGGCGGCCTGTGACTACGTCCAGAAACTCCCCGCCTGCAATGGCAAGGTGGCCATCGGGGGCTTCTGCTGGGGTGGCACCCAGACCTTTCGCTTCGTGAGCCAGCACACCGGAGTGAAGGCCGGCTTCGTGTTCTACGGCTCGGGCAGCGACGACGAACGGGAATTGGCCAAGATCCAAGCCCCCGTCTACGGGTTTTATGGCGGGAACGATGCACGGGTCAACGCCACCCTTCCGAAGTCCGAACTGTTGATGAAAAAAGCGGGCAAGGTCTTCGAACCGGTCCTGTATGAAGGCGCGGGCCATGGGTTCATGCGCGCGGGTGAAGATCCGGCCGGAAGCCCTGAGAACAAAAAGGCCCGGGAAACTGCTTGGCAGCGGCTGAAGCAACTCCTCAAGGGGTTGTGAGTCCGGCTTCGGGCCCTTCCCCGAAATTGATTTTGCGCCCGTTTTCCGGCTGACCCCGGCCGCGGGATTCCGATCCAGAACAACCTGCAGAAGCAAGCACCGAGCGGCACGAGTTATTCCCTGCCACTTGCGCACAATCTTTGCTTCCGCCCGGTGCCTCCCAGTCTCTCAATCTACCTCATGCAAGATCTTCCTGACGAGCGCGGCGGAGCTGCCTCGGAAGAACCACGGCCCGATTTCAAGCGTTCACGTCGGGTCCGCCCGAAATTGGACATCTCCTCCCTGGATCGCCTGCCCCCGCACTCCATCGAAGGCGAACAGGGCGTGCTTGGCTGCGTGCTGCTTTCTCCCAACGAAGCCATGGGCGGGTGCATCGAAACGCTCAAGGCCGGTGCGGAAACATTCTACGACCAGCGGCATCAGTTGATCTACCAGACGCTGGCGGAAATGTACGACAGCAAGAACCCCATCGATCTCATCACGGTTCAGCAGAAGCTGAAGGATTCCAACCAACTGGAGTCGGTCGGTGGACTGGCCTACCTGAGCAGCCTTCAGGATGCCGTGCCCAGCGCGGCCAATCTCTCCTACTACCTCGAGATCATCCGCGAAAAGCTCGTCTTGCGCCGGATGCTCACGGCCTGCACCTCGGTCGTTGCGCGGGTCTATGAGCATCAAGGCGAGGTGGATGCCCTGCTCGACGAGGTCGAACGCGACATCCTCCGAATCAGCGAAGATCGAGAAACCACCACCATCAAGCCGATGAAGGACTTGGTTCGCGGGGCCATCGACATGATCCAGGAGTTCCACCAGCGGGCCGGAGGGCTCACCGGACTGCCCACTGGTTTTGCCGACTACGACAAAATGACTGGCGGCATGAATGGTGGAGAAATGATCGTCATCGCGGCACGTCCCTCGATGGGCAAAACCTCGATGGTCATGAACATTGCCGAGCACGTCGTCATCAATGAACGGCAGCCCGTCGGAGTGTTCAGCCTGGAAATGACCTCCGAGTCGTTGGTCATGCGTATGCTGTGCTCCCTGGCTCGGGTCAATGCCCGGTCGATCCGCGAGGGATTCATGGCCGAGCAGGATTTCAAGAAACTCACCGGAGCGGCAGCCAAGATGGCCAAGAGCCCCCTCCACATCGATGACACTCCGGGGCTTTCCATCCTCCAGCTTCGGGCCCGGGCCCGACGGATGTGGCAACAGCACAAGATCAAGCTCATCATCATCGACTACCTTCAGTTGATGCATTCGGACTCCAAGAAAGCCCAGGACAACCGCCAACAAGAAATCTCGGACATCTCCAACGGTGTGAAGGCTCTGGCCAAGGAGTTGAACGTGCCGGTCATCGTGCTGTCCCAGCTGAACCGCGAACTCGAGAAGGACAAGAACCGCAAACCCCGTCTGTCGGATCTTCGCGAATCCGGAGCCATCGAGCAGGATGCCGATGTTGTCGGGCTGCTCTACAAACCTGCAGAAGAGGAAGAGGAAATTTCCGATACCCGGCAACCGGTGGAGTCCCATCCCGTCAATCTCCTCATCGCCAAGCAGCGCAATGGCCCCACTGGGGACGTCCGATTGACCTTCTTTAAGAGCTTCACACGGTTCGAGAGTGCGGCGAAGATCGACGCCGAAGACTAACCGCTGATGAAACTCACCAAGAACCGCAGCCTGCGGCTGTGTGCCGTTCTCGTGGCCTGCCTCCAGTTGGCGGCCGCCGAGGAAACGCCCGTCGTCCGAAAGATCATCATCAAGCACGTCGGGCCGGCCGCCGTCAGCGAAGAGCTCATCCGGGCCAACATCCGGGTGAAGGAGGGTGAGGCCTACAGCCGGTTCGCCGTCGATGACGACATCAAGAACCTCTACGGCACGTCCTACTTCTTCAACATCCGGGTCACCGAAGACATCACAGCCACAGAACTGGCTCCCAATGGCACGCGAGTGCCCAAGGAATACACCCTGACCTACGTGGTGCAGGGTCGGCCCCTGATCACCGAGATCCGTTTCTCGGGCAACAAGAAGTACTCCGCCTCGAAGCTCCGCAAGAAGCTAACCTCCAAGAGCGGTGAGCCCATGGATGAGCGGAAGCTCTTCAATGATGCCCAGGCCATTCTCAAGATGTACCAGAAGGCCGGTCTTCAGCGGACCACCGTCGACTACAAGCCGAGCATCACCGAGTCCCTGGGTCGCGGCATCGTCACCTTCGAGGTACAGGAATCTCCAAAGGTCAAAATCAAGGACGTGCTCTTCGAAGACGCTCCTTCGTTCAAGCAGCGCAAGCTGCGCAAGGTCATCAAGACCCGCCGTTGGTGGATGTTCTCCTGGATCACCGGGTCCGGACGCTTCAAGGACGACGTCTTCGAAGAGGACAAGGACAAGCTCCGGGAGTTCTATGCCGACAAGGGCTACATTGACATGGAACTCAAGGAGCCCCGCTTCGAATATCCCAAGACCAACAACCTCATTCTGCACCTCCCGATCTCGGAAGGACCTCAGTACAAGGTCGGAGCCGTCACATTCGATGGCAACGAGCTGTTCACCCAGCAGCAGATCGTCCAAAACCTCACTTCCAAGGATGGGGAAAAGACCAAGCGGGGCCTTCAACTGAAGGAGGGAGAGGTCTTCTCGCCGAAACGGCTCTACAAGGACTCGGAGGCCATCGAGAACTTCTACGGGGCCCGGGGCTACATCGAATCCCGCGCCAGACCCGAGCAGATCGCCAATGTCGAGAAAGGCACCCTCGACCTGAAGTACAGCATCCAAGAGGGCGACAAGTTCTACGTCGAGAAGATCGAGATCCAAGGCAACGCCAAGACCAAGGACAAGGTCATCCGTCGTGAATTGGCCATCACGCCGGGAGAGACCTTTGACATGGTGCGGGCCAAGGTGTCCAAGAGCCGGCTCGAGCAGATGCAGTTTTTCGACAAAGTGGAGGCCAAGCCGGAACCGACCGACGTTCCCAACCGAAAAAACCTCGTCATCTCTGTCGAGGAAAAGAACACCGGCAACGTCGCTCTCGGCGCCGGTTTCAGTTCGGTGGACTCGGTGATCGGCTTCGTCGAAGTCAGTCAGGGCAATTTTGACATCTCGAATCCACCCTATTTAACCGGTGCGGGTCAGAAGGCCCGCTTGCGGGCCCAGATGGGTTCCCGTCGCCAAGACTACGTCGCGACCTTTGTCGAGCCCTGGTTCTTGGGCAAACGGCTCTCCCTCAGTGTCGACCTGTACCACCGCGACCTGAACTTCCTTTCCGACAACTACAACCAGCGTCAGACCGGTTCCCGCATCGGACTCACCCGCCAGTTGCCGCGCAACTTCATCGGCAACATCAGCTACACGCTGGAGAACATCCAGATCCGGTTCTCGGACAGCTACCGGCTCCAGCAGCAGCGTTTCGGAAGCGCAATCCTGGCCGAAGAAGGCAGCCGCCTGGTTTCCCGATTCGGGACCTCTCTGGCCCACGACACCCGGAACAACTTCCAGATGCCCACCCGCGGTCACCGCGCCGAGTTGTTGGGTGAACTAGTCGGTGGCCCGTTCGGCGGCGACAGCGATTTTTACAAGCTCGAGGCCCGGATTTCGCAATACTGGAGTCCAGATCGCCTGCTCGACGAGGCCGGCGTTGCCAAGGACATCTTCGAAGGGCACATCGTGGAGTTCACCGGCCGCATTGGCGTGGTGGATCACTACGGCGATTCCACTCGGGTGCCGCTCTTTGACCGTTGGTACCTGGGCGGTCTCTACAACCTGCGCGGATACAAGTTCCGATCCATCGGTCCTCGCGAGTACTACTCGGCCGAACCGATCGGCGGCAGCACTTACTGGTTCAGTTCCACGGAGTACAGCATCCCGATTATTGAACGACTGCGCTTCGCCATGTTCTATGACATCGGTATGGTTTATCCCGGTGCCTACAGCTTCGCGCCAGAGTCCGCAGCGACGGATGCCATTGGCAATCCGTTGGTGCGCGGCAACACCGGTCTCTACAATGACAACTGGGGTATTGGCATCCGCCTGAATCTCCCCATTGGTCCTCTGCGTCTCGACTACGGTATCCCCATCACCCGCGGACCTGACACCGGTAGCGGTGGCAAGTTTCAGTTTGGCGTTGGCTGGACCCGAGACTTTTGAAACGTTGCCCTCGTTGGATCTATCCTAGAACGCATGAATCGAACTGCACTCACCCTCGCCGCAGCAATCACTGCCTCCTTGCTGAGCACCACCGCACTCGCCCAAGGCAAGGTCGGGGTGATCAACCTGACCAAGGTATTTGACGATTTCTGGAGAACCAAGCAGGCCGACGGGCAGATCAAGGACCGCTTGGCTGAATTCGAAAAAATGGGCCAGTCGATGTACGACGACTACAAAAAGGCCAACGAAGAATTCGGCAAACAAATCGAGGCGGCCAACGATCCCGCACTCTCCAAGGAAGAAACCGAGAAACGCCGCAAGGATCTCGACAAAAAGCGCAAGGACATCCTGGAGATGGAGAACAACATCAAGCAGTTCCAGGGCAACAGCCAACGCGCCCTGATGGAGCAGCGGGGGCGTGTGCGCGAGTCCATCCTCCGAGACGTTCGGGGTGTCCTCGAAGAGAAGGCCAAGGCCGGTGGTTATGCCACGGTCATGGATCTCTCAGCCATGTCGGCCAATGGCACTCCGGTGGTCATCTTCACCACATTGGCCGGAGGCGAGAACGACCTGAGCGAGTCGGTGGCCAAGACCCTCGCTGCCACCGCCCCGCCGGACTCCGCCAAGAACGACGCTTCCAAGGCAGATCCGAAGGACGACAAGAAGGCAGTCGAGAACAAGTCCGACAAGAAGTAACCCCGGACTGAGACTCAGCCCCCAGAGGCGCGGCCCCATGGCTGCGCCTCTTTTGCATGAACACTGCCATCATCGTCGCTGCCGGACGAGGAACCCGGATGGGTCCGGGCATCGACAAGTTGTTCCTGGAGGTCGCCGGGTTACCCGTCGTCGCACACACTTGGCGGCGCTTTGACCAGCACCCCGACATCCATCATCTCTGCCTGGTTATCCGACCCGGACTCGAATCTGATTTCGAAGAGTTGGCCCGGAAGTTGGCTGTGCGACGCCCCTTCACCCTGGTCCCGGGTGGGGCCGAGCGACAGGACTCGGTCTGGAACGGGCTGTCCAGTGTCCCCTCGGCAACCCAACTCGTCGCCATCCAGGACGGTGCTCGGCCCTGCACCAGTCTTGACACTATTTCGCGCTGCCTCCTGGCCGCTGAACAGACAGGTGCTGCGGTGGCAGCCCAACGAGCCGTGGACACCTTCAAAGAGGCCGACTCCCAGCAGCGTGTTGCACGCCACCTCGACCGATCACGCCTGTGGGCCGTCCAGACCCCCCAATGCTTCCGCCTAACGGTCATTCGGAACGCCCTCGCTGAGGTTCGAGCCCGCGGACTGAGCATTACGGACGACACCGGTGCCTGCGAACTGATCGGTGTTCCGGTCCAATTGGTGGACTGCCCCGACCCCAATCCGAAGGTCACTGTTCCTGCCGACTTGCCGGTTGTGTCACTTTGGTTGTGACCCGTCGCTTGACTTGGGGGGGGGCCTTCCCCACCTTGGCCTGCTTAATCGGCTTCGCGCATCGCGCAGCCTCGCTACTATGTCCAAGACGAAAGAGAAGAAGCCCGCAGCCAAGGCCCCTTCCAAGAAGTCGCCACCGACTCAAGCCAAGTCGGAACGGCCTGCCGTGTCCACCAATTCCAAAGTCCCTGCCAAAGGTGGAGCGACATCCAAGCAGAGTGCGCCCACAAGCGCTGCGAAGGTCTCCCCTGGAAAAGCGGCTCTGTCCAAGGCCACTGCGCCAAAGATCGCTGCTGAGAAGGTAAGCCCAGCCCCATCGCCGGTACAGAATGCCAAGCAGACCAAACCGGCGAAGCCCTCCAAGCCGGTCGTGGCTCAGAAGGTGGCCAAGGCTTTGAAGGCAGCTCCCACTCCGAAGGCTGAAAAGGGAGACCGTCGCCCCAAGAAAACTGCCGACCATAGTGAGAACCAGTCGGACATCATCGTACCGAAGGAGGCGCCGATGCCCATCGGCCCCACGGCCAGTCAACTGGCTCAGTTGGCCGCCGGCGACGGTGATGGTCCCACCCCGAACATCGGCACCATCAAGAATGCCTCCGGTGTGGACATCACCGAGAAGATCAAGGAATTGGTTCGGCAGTCCCAGGAGCAGGGCTACCTGACTCACAGCGATATCGGTGATGTCTTGGCTGACACACCCATGTCGCCGGAGGAGATGGACGAGATCTACATCAAACTCCGCAACCTCGAGATCGAGATCGTCGATCAGGCCGAGGTCGACCGGCCCAAGGCGGCCGAACAGGAAGAGGAAGAAGACAAGTCGCGGCTCGACATCCTGGACGATCCCGTCCGCATGTACCTCAAACAGATGGGCCAGGTCCCGCTGCTGACGCGCGAACAAGAGGTGGAAATCTCCAAGCGCATCGAAGAGAACGAGAACGAGGTCAAACGGATCATCTATTCCTTCGGTTTCGCCGGCAAAGAACACATTGCTCTGGCAGAAAAGCTCACCTCGGAACCGCCCAAGGAGCGCTTCGACCGGGTCATCGTCGATAAAAAGATCGAGGTCCGCGAAGAGCACCTGAAGACGCTCCGCAAGCTCACCAAGGATGTCCGCGGCATCGACCAACAGGTCGACGAATTCTGGCGCGAACTGCAAGAGCAGGAATCCAAGACCAAGCGGGAGAAGATCATCGCCGAGTTCAAGAAGCTCGACGACAAGCTCCAGAAGTCTTTCCCGAAGTTCTACTACAAGCAGAAGGTCATCGAGGAAATGTCTCTGGTTGCGGAGAACATCCACGAGAAGTTCCAGACTTCCGTCCGTTCCATCAAGGAGCTCGACGCCCAAAAGCGTTCAGCCCAGGCCCAAGCCATCATCCATGCCGAAGAGCGGAAGATCAAAGCGCTGGAAGAATTCGTCCGCATGTCGCTGGACGAGTACACCACCGCCTTCAGCCAACTGAAGCACTTCGAGCGGAAGGCACTGCAGGCCAAAACCGAGATGGTTGAGGCCAACCTCCGCTTGGTGATCTCCATCGCCAAGAAATACACGAACCGCGGCCTCTCGTTCCTCGACCTCATCCAAGAAGGCAACATGGGCCTGATGAAGGCCGTCGAGAAGTTCGAGTACCGCCGAGGCTACAAGTTCTCGACCTACGCGACTTGGTGGATCCGCCAGGCGATCACCCGGTCCATCGCCGACCAGGCGCGCACGATCCGCATCCCGGTGCACATGATCGAAACGATCAATAAGCTGATGCGCGTGCAGAAGCAGTTGATCCAAGATTTCGGACGCGAGCCGACCCCCGAGGAAATCGCCGACGAGATGCAAATGCCGGTCGAGCGGGTTCGTGCCGTCCTCAAAATGGCCCAGCAGCCCATTTCGCTGCAAAGCCCCGTGGGCGATTCCGACGACACCAACTTCGGTGATTTCATCGAAGACAAGG